>Ga0208741_10000061_pt1 | contig 59412 bp, 50 predicted proteins | sample CryBogCBE03Jun09_FD_184576 | JGI IMG/M metagenome (GOLD analysis project Ga0208741, IMG submission 184576) | Freshwater microbial communities from Crystal Bog, Wisconsin, USA - CBE03Jun09 (SPAdes) | ecosystem: Environmental > Aquatic > Freshwater > Lake | place: Crystal Bog, Wisconsin, USA...
CGGAAGCGCGCGCTTCAACTCGGGGTCCTTGGGGGGAAATTAGCCTTACTCGCCATCGTTGCCCTTCAGATGATCCGTCGCCTCATTTGTCATTTTGGGTTCAGCGTTTTGTGGGTTGTTTTGGGTTGTTTGTTTGTTGGGTTTAGGCCTTGGCCTGCTTCGCGGCCTGGCGCGCCTTGACGAGGCGCTCGCGGATTGCGGCCTTGCCCTCGTCAGACATGGCGGCATACCGAGCCTTGGCCGCCGCGGAGCGCTCCTCCTTGGTCAGCTTGGCCTTGGCCTCCTTCGGCACCTTGATGCGGAGGGGGGCGGCCACGGGCGACGACGGGGGCGGCACTACCCCCGCGGCCTTGGCGGCGATGGTGGCCGCGCGCTTGGCTACCATCTTGGCCTTGGCCTCCTCCGTCATCGGGCCCTTCTTGCGGCCGCGCTTCGATTCCGTGGACTCGGACTCGGAGACGGGCTCGGCCACAGGCGCGGCCGCGGGCACTGGCGCGGGCATGGGCACGCCCCACAGCTCGAGGGCAAGGCGTGCCTTGACATCCTCGATTGTGTTGTAGCGCGCCTCAAGGTCCGCCCAGATGGAGTCCATGGCGGCATCCAGCTGCACCTGCGTGCAGGTGTTGGTGGACATTTTGAAGGTTGGAGGGTTGAAGGTGTGGAGGCTTGGGTGCTTGAAGGCGTGTGTGCTTGAGAGTCAGTGTGTGTGCTGGCCCGACTACACAGAGTTCCTGGACCTCATGAATCCATTTTCAACGATTCTCCGTGGGTATCCTACCCACCCAATGGAAAATGGGTGGGGTTGCCCCCGGGTTAGTGCGTGGCGGAACGGAAGCGCGCGCTTCAGATTGGGATCCTCGGGGGGAGATTAGCCTTACTCGCCATCGTTGCCCTTCGGATTGGCCCCTTTCCTCATTTGTCATTTTGGTTTCGGGAGTTTCATTCCAGTGCCTCCAGCCAGGGCGCCTGGTCATCTGCTGACACGGCGAGTTCCGTTAGGAACGCCCGCGCCGCCGTAACCTTCTCCGCGGCCGTCAGTGCCTCCGAGCCCGCGAGTTCCGCCATCTTCGTCTGGATGGACTCGCCAAGAGACACACGCGGCTTGAATGCCTCGTCAAAGCCAGCCATCACATTGACCAGGCGCGCGATGTGCCCCTCGCAGCACTGCCCTACGGACTCAACGGCTTCCTGCCAGAGGCGGAACTTCAGCTCCCGCTGCTGCTCCTCGGGCTGCTGGCCGATCAGTGTCCACAGACCCTCCATCACGCGGCCGTAGAGACGGTCGCCCGCGCGGCGGCACGTCTCCGTCGAGTACCAGTGCTCAACATCGTTGGCCACCCGCATGAAGGTCTGCATGGACCCGCTGCGTAGGAGGAAGGACCGTAGGACGCGGAGTCCCACGGGCTTCCCGTCCGTCCGCACGGCCAGAAGCTTCTCCTCGCCCGCGTTGGTCTGTTTGACCACGGGGCCGGTGTGAACGTTCTGCCGATCGTCCGCGAGGCGGGCAAGTTGCAGCACGCGGAACACCTCGCCCCCGTCCAGGGGCGCGGGCGCACGCGGACCAAGGGCGGCATCAGGACCCGCGCGCGGCATATGCACGGGCGGGATGCGGAGTCCCGCCATCTCCACGTCCAGGGCGATGAGCGCGCGGCGTGCCTCTGCCTCGGCTGCGACCCTAGCCACCCGAAGGCGATTCTCGCGCTCGCGGCGTGCCGCGTGAAGGGGGCACAGGCGGTCACCGGGGGCTACCACGTGCGTACACCAGTGGTCAGGGCCGCTGATGACGAACTCACACCCGCCCGCGGCGTGCGGGGGGAGGCGTGCCTTGATGGGGGCGTGAATCCCGCACAGCCAGCGTACGCCGTCCGCGCCCGGGGCCGCGACGAAGGCCTCGCAGGGGCGCAGGTCGCCCTTCTTGATGAAGTTGCAGGTGTGGGCCATTGTTGAAGTTGGAGAGAAGGCTTGAAGGCTTGAAGGCTTGAAGGCTTGAAGGCTTGGTAGAGTCAGTGTGTGTGCTGGCCCCACCCTGGTTTAATTCTGGACCCACGGAATCCATTTTCAAGGGAAAAATGGGGTTGCCCCCGGGTTAGTGCGTGGCGGAACGGAACGCGCGCTACAGCTCTGGGTCTTCGGGGGGAGATTAGCCTTACTCGCCATCGTTGCCCTTCGGATTGTCCTTCGCCTCATTTGTGTTTTTTTGGTTTGTTTACTTGCCACAGTACGGGCACTTGGCATTGTTGCGCACGCGGCGCTCCGCCGTCTTCGGCGGAACCTCCCACTCGCGCTCGTTGCCCTTCACGCCAGGGGCAATCTCTACCACCTGCATGACCCACTCGGGGCGGGCGGCGTGCCAGGCGGCACAGGCGGCGGCGCGCTCTGCGTCACGCGCGGCCTTTTCCGCGGCGACCTTTGCGGCCTCTGTGCGGGCGGCATCGACCTTTGCGGCGAGCGTAGGGTCCGCAGCCTCCTCATCAAGAAGCCACTGCGGCTTCTTGCGGGGAGCACCGGGTGCAACAGGAGTGAAGGAAGGCTTGGTAGGCGTAGACATCTTGGATGCATGTGTATGGTGTGTGTTCTGGGCCGACTACACAGAGCTCGTGGACCTCACGAATCCATTTTCAACGATTCCATGACACCGTGTCACAGTGTAAAATTTTTACGCGGGGTTGGAGGCTGTGACATTCAATAGACGCCATAAATCGAATTTCCGTTTCCAGGTGTAAAGCCCGCATGTGTGCGCATCTCGGGCTTTCCGCACGTGCATCCTCCCATTCGAGCCTTGATGTTAAATTGTCCCGATGCATACTGCCACTCTAGCTCGGGATCAACTCGGTAGAGTCCGTGACCACCACACGTGCAACCGAGAAGCTTGACGAGCTGCAGTCCACAGTACTCCTCGATCATTTCTTGGCGTCGCGGACCAGGATACTCTCTGATGTCCGCAGGACCCTCCTCGATCCGAAGGCGTAGCCACTTGCGAAAGAGGAACGGGTCCTCGGGGTTCTCCATTAGGTCGGCGAGTGCATCCGCCGCAGACACGGTGCGTACGCAGAATGCAGCCTCGGATCGAGCAGCTGGAGTGCGCTTCTTTGCCTCAGCCGTCTCGCTCTCCTTGTTGATGTCTGAAATCCAGTCCGAGAGAAGATCCATGTTGTTAGAAGATGCCATTTGTGTCGTTCTGTGGCATGGCATATGGTCTACGAATCCGTTTTCGACGATACCCAAAAACGGATTCCTCACCCGCCACCCCAACCACACTCATCGTCAAAATGCTTCCTCTCAACACCGCTCTCCTCAACACCCTCAACGCCCTCGGCCAGCATCCCAATCTCCAGTTCACGGACTCCAATGAGGAGGGATGGCGTATCATCACTCTCACCTGGCCTGGAGACAACAATCTTCCCGACAAGATCTTCAAGTTTGAGATCAATGTCGGCGAGGTGGTAGGGTGCACGGTTGCCTGCATCCTCGAGCGCGAGGGTCTCACCTACAACTGGGGAGAGCGATTCATGGCTCTTCTCTACAGCAACATTGACCAGCTGCCTGTGGATCTCTACCTGGCACCTCCCAACCTAGCGGACGAGGAGGACCCAGACATCTACGCAGACATGCCTGCGTTGGAGAACTAGACACGCTCGGGTAGCTTATCGGCTACAACCTTCACTAATTCCACCTTCTTCCCTTCTTTTGCAGTACACCCATGGACTTCAGGGGTGCGACACTTGACACAGAACTCGATCGTGCAGTCACATACAAACGCAAGGTGGCTCTTCTTTTTGCAGTGTGGACACTTCATGGCAGCACCCTACTTCCTTGTGTGTGGGAACTTTCCGTTTCCAAAGACAATGAAGGTTGTGAAGTACATTGCCTATATGGACCCAGATGTCAAGTACCCGAAGCACGAGATGCCCTTCGTAGAGCTTCTGCAGATCTACTTGTCAGACCCTGACGGGTGGGAGGCCCATGGATACAAGTTTGAAATGGTTACCCGAAACCCGCAAGTGGTGATACGACTGTGTAACCCTGGGACCCTTCATGATATTGGATGTGACTACCACCTGTCCTGTGCAGAACTGGGAGGTCGTCAAATGTATTTGAACTCTTGGCGATGGATGCACGGTGCCCACCGCAGTAAGCAAGACTTGGAGAACTATCGGCAGTATGTGGTGTCCCACGAGATTGGACACATCCTAGGCCACGACCACCTCAAGTGCCCGGGCATTGGGGAGGATGCACCCATCATGATGCAGCAGACGCAAGGGTTGCACGGATGCACACCGAACATCAAGATTACCGAGTGGGACGTTTCCGCGAAGCCCGTGCCCCGCGACGTGTAGACCGGCGACGTCCAGCCTTCTTGTTTGCAGGCCAGGGTTTGCTACTACTCACGTCATCAGGTGCCTCTTGATAACACTGAAGCTGGCGCTCTGGAATCCTTCCGAAATTGGCGTCGCACCAGGCCCTACGTGCTACATCCTGTGGGTTTTCTTGGGGAGGGGGCTTATTGAAGCCAAATGCGTTTCTGAGGCTCGCAATCGTTTTCTCTCCCATGCCACCGCGGCGTGTAGAGCGACGACGACGGACGCGGATCTTACGTGTCTTGCGGCGGGCGCCCCTCTTGTTTCGGGCAATACATCCTTCAAGGTCGGTTCCCGTGAGACCCTTGCATATCCTCTCCAGTGACTCTGAATTCATTTCTTTCAACGACGCATTGGATTCAGCCGCTGTTCCCATCTCAGTGGTCAGTTTGTCGAGCTCGGCCACGGATAGATTACGGCCGTTGACAAGATTACTCATTGTTCTTCTTCAAGAAGTTTAGTTGCTGTACGCGAGGCCACCCATGCCACTCATGACGCGGAACACGTTGTAGTTGATGGCGTAGAGGCGGAACACGAAGGGCGTGTTCTTGGTCGGGTAGCCCGACGAGCCACCCGCCTTGACCGAGTCGAACACCAGCGTAGCCGTGTCGATGCGCGAGAAGTTGCAGGTGCCCGACGGCTGGTGCTCCTCAGGCTGGAGGGCGAACGAGTACACGTTGATGGGGTTGACAACGGCCTGCGTGACGGGGTCACGGTCGGGGGACACGATGTTGTCCTCAAAGACATATGCATTGAGAAGAGGCATTGCGCCGCCCGTGTGGTGCTGGTAAGGCTGGACCTTCCAGAAGTAGTCGCCATAGCGCTCGTCGAAGCGGTCCTGTCCGTTGAGCTGGATGCGGCAGCGATTGACAATGTCGTCGTAGGCGAACGGCTGCGTGTACCCTCCGAAGGACTGGGCGCCGACACCGCCAGGACCCGTCGATGTCTGGTTCGTACCAGGCGTACCCGATCCACCCGCCGTGATGGGGACACCCGTGTAGAAGTCGGGAGGGGTGCCCGACGGCAGAGAGCAGTCGAGGCGGCGCGCATCCTGGAACACCCACACCAGCTCCTTGATCGGGTGGTTCAGCGTCAGGTCCAGACGGGCCTGTGCCGATGTCACCGTCTGCGGCAGGGAGTACTGGAGCTGCTCGATGAGGTACTCGTGGGAGTCCTGAGCAAAACGGCGGCGCTCATCCGTGTCGAGGTAGATGTAGTCAATGTAGATAGCCGCATCCTTCGGTGGTGGCAGTGCACCAGCCGCGGCCGCAATGCTGGGCCAGTTGCTGCCACCCACCGCAGAGTAGGTCGTGACCAGGTCCGTGGCCTTGCGGAAGTACACGTTGAAGTGGACATCGTGGTACTGCAGGGCAATGAGCGGCAGGGCCAGACCCGGGTTGCGGTTGAACCAGAAGCCGAACGGGATGTAGAGCACATTCGGGCGACCATTGCACTTGGTCAGCGTGGTCGTCGACGCACCGATGCCGCCGCCCAGCATCTGGTCGGCCTTGTACACCTGATTGACCGAGGCCGTCAGGCACTCCCACAGGTACCACCACTCGCCGTAGTGACGGTCAATGATCTGGCCACCGATCTCCACCTCGACCTTCTCCAACAGGAGGAAGCCGAGGCGGCGCATGGCACCAGGCGTCCAGTTGACATCGCGCGTGTTGCCCGTGGCCGCGGCGGTCGTATCAGGCATGGTCACCTCGAGGTAGGTGCGGTAGATCAGGTCGGCGTTGCGGTTCACGATGGACACCACGCGCTGGCCATACTGGGCCGTGCCCGTGAAGTTGACACGCATGGCCTCCATGGCGAAATTGGTGTGACGCTTGTACATGACCTTCCAGAAGGTGATGTGAGGGTTTCCAGTGATGTAGGCATCCTGAGCACCATATGCGACGAGCTGAAGAAGACCGCCGCCCATTGTGTTTATCTTTTGCGAGGATATATTCTTCTACGATTGAACAATGAGGGAACCGCAGGTAGACACCTTCTGCCGTTGCGTGAAGAAGGTCAAGAAGACCTTGAAGGCCCGCGAGGGGAGCACCAAGGAACAAGGGGCAATCGCGGTCTGCACCAAGTCCGTGCTCCAGTCCAAGGGACGCACCCTTCGCAAGGTGCGGTGTCGCGACGGGGTGCTGGAGACGCAGCCGATGAAGGGTGGGGTTGACCAAATGGGAGGGGAAGCCGACCAAATAGGAGGAAAGTTCAAGTGGATGGGCGCCGACACACCTGTGTTCAACAACGAGACGCCCGATCCAGAAAAGTGGAACGGATTCCCAGTGATGAAGAAACCGACGCCTGAAAAGAATCAGGTGTGGCTGGATGGCCTTATCACCAAGTACAATCCTGTCGTTCGCATGGTGTCGGGGGGCCTTGATGGCGAACTCCCGTATCACAAAATGTTGAGGGAGATGCTTGAGAACACCGACCCATTCAATCAGCCGTTTGTGAAGATGCACTTCAACTTGATGGCAGAGCCAGACAGCATGTATCCAGTGGATTACGACGCCACCCTCACACAGGTTAAGTTACAAGGCGAGCCCAAAATGACCAAAAGACTTATAGATGCAGGAATCCGCTTCGGAACGAATAATTGGTTCGGACTCGTGACCCGAACCCAGAAGAGCGATGTCTATAACCTTGCAACCATCAATCAACGCGATGCAATGTGCGACTTATTGCGCGTCCTGCTGCGTATTGACGGACGGATCATCCACGCCGACCTCCACCGCGGAAACATGGCCATCATGTACGACGGTACGCCCGTGATCCACGATGTTGGGCGGATGAAGATCCGCGATCCAAAAGTAGATGAGGTGCTTGGTGCGCCGATTGAACGCGCTTTCTATTATGCTCTCTTGACCAGATTCTACAAACCGAACTACTACATGGGCCTTTCGCAGCACTTTTACATTGCACGGATGTTCAAGAAGATACGGAAATTATACGGCGAGACGTTCCCCCCGCCCACAAAAGAGAACGAGTGGGAACGGGAGGATCCGGTCCCAACACCAGACAACTATGCAAAGTTCCAGAAATGGCTGAACGACCCAGCAACTGGTGGTAAGGACGGAGAAACAAATTGCTTCCAAATTGCTCGCGTCTATGACATTCTGTCGATCCTGAAAGGACTCTCGGATCTGTCGGTAGACAGAACAGCGCAACTGTCCGCATACTACTATGCCCGTAAGACTGCAGTCACCCTAACGTCCTACCTCCTTGCAGGGTTTGCAACGAAGGAGAATGTGAATAAGATTGTTCGGGACTTCCTCGCATTAAGTGGAACAATGGGACGCTGCGGTGGAAAACCAGTGGGCGACGAGAAGCCCGATGCCCCAGAGGACAGATACGCAGCAGAGTACATGGGACGAAGTGACGAGACACGCGGAAATAAGGCACTGGTCGCACCAGCACCAGTACCAGCACCAGCACCAGTAGTCTCTCCTCTTCGCCCAGAGGAGGCGGACTTGAGCGCGGCCGGACAAGCAGAAATCGCTCTACGGTCCCACGAAGACGATCTGAACAGGGCAAGGATAGAGAGTCTGTCCGAAAAGAAGGGGGATGCTGAAGCGCTCGAAGAACTATCCGCAATCAGGGGCGTGACAGAGACTCCTCCCGAAGTCAAGGCTGCTGCAGATAAGGCCTTTGTTCTACCTCCCAAGGACGCGGCCGAGGAGGCGGTCGGGGTCGGGCTCGAACTACGGGCCGAGAGCAAATCTGCTAACGTCGAGGTCGAGGACGCGGTGCTGGCTAAAGTTGGTCCCAACGGAGAGTACAATGCGAAGGCCGCAGCCCCAATGAAGGGAGGCGTTTTCAAAGGGGTAGGCATGGCTGCAATCACGTTTAAAGCACACAATGCATCGTGGGACTTTCTTCCGACACCAGTCGACCCTGCCGCCAGGGAAGCAGCTGAGCGGCAGGCTGAAGGAGCAGGGTATCCCGCAGAAAAGACCATCGCGTACATTTCTGCTGACAAGGACATCCTGACGAAACACGACATCGTAAGGACGTCCAAATACGCACCGCACGCACTCACGTATGTAGCGTTGTATACATGCAACCTCTCAGCCTTCGTAGCACTTCCTGGTACTCCATGGGTCCGAGACGAATTGACACGTCGTCTACGTAGCAATGTCCCACACTTCCCAGAAGGATTCAAGAGTAAACAACTAGACGTATTAGAAGGTGCAATGGACGCATTCGGGAAGTATCCCCCCTGTCTTCTCATACCCAAGTTCAAGCAAACCGTTGGTACTCTGAAGGTAGCGGAGGGAGTCAAGGCCATGATTTCGGTATTGGATGGCCTCTGCGTAGACAAGGGCTTCATAATAGACGACCTGCATGCCGACAATATGGCCGTTATGTCCGACGATAGGGCGGTTACATTTGACTACGATAGGGTGCGCACCGAAATGCAATTCGCAGCCCTCTTCAAAAAAATACTTACCAACCCACTCCAGTACCTTGATCTTCCGCAGTATGACCACGTAATGAAACTTGGATCCAAGAAACTCACCGAGTACGCCGCCCCCACCTTGAACCACGAAAGAGATGCATTCTTTGTTAACTACGATTTGCTTTCGGTTCTGTCGTCACTTAAGTTCATATGTTCCAAAACCCCAGCTGCGGTTGCGGCGGTAGAGACGTGTATGCAAGGTATAATCGGCGTCGACAGCGTAAAGACTCTCGCTGCGGCTCTTGCTGGTGTGGGCGACGGGGATGAGCGTACCATCGAAGAACTCGTAGTCGCCAATGCGTTCAAGAGCGATGAGAACACACGGAATGACTGGAACGTATGGGATGAGCATACTAAGCAGGATTGGATCAATAGTTCTAATCCCAGAAGAGGGGGCACCTTCAGGCGGAGGAGGCTTCCCCGACTTTTGTGAGTGCCTCACGACACGCCACCTGCTCCGCCTTCTTGCGGGTTGAGCCAACACCGACCCCATACACCTTGCCCTCCACCAGCACGGCCACCTCGATTTGGTTCTTCTTGGGGTCATTTGACCGCATCTCGTATACAGGTGTGCATCGGAACTCACGCTGACAGTACTTCTGGAACAGGTCCTTGAAGTTCGTGGCGGAGTTGACAATCTCATCAATGTCCAGGTACGTCTCCATGACGGTGGTTACAAATGCATAGACTACGGCAAACCGATTGCCGCAGTCTGTCCACAAGGCCCCGAGGAACGCCTCAAAGATATCCCCCAACTTCTTGGCATTGTTGCGGCCATCAATGGCCACTGAATCCTCGTTGTGACGGGAAATCACGTAGAATCGGTTCAGACCCATGGTCTTGGACAATTCACCCAACCGCTCATTGTTGACCAGCTCCTTGCGGGCATCTGTCAAGAACCCCTGCTTCTTCTCGGGGTAGCGTTTACGCAGGTAGGTGGCGATACACACGCCCAACACCGAATCCCCCTCGAACTCCAGACACTCATAGCTTTCATCCTGCAGTGGCATCACACCGTGGGGACAGGGTGCCAACTCTGCAGGTTGGCCGTCAGGGGTGGTATACTCCGAGCGACGAACATAGGTCGTATGGACCATTGCCGTCTGAAACACCTTGCGATGCGTCACACGATAATGGGGAAGACCATGGCGATGGAGAATGCGGTGGATATCGGACTCAGTGAATGGGCGGTTACCGGGGTTGTAGGGCGAGTACATGTGCCTTGGCTACATTTCATTGCGGCAGATTCGTTTTTTTGCCAAGGGTTTATAAATGCCTTTGTTCGGACCCTCTGATACGGCTATTGCCCGAATGGCTGCGAGAACCAATGCACGAACCACAGCGAGCGCCGCACAGCGAGGTATCGCGGATCCCGTAGCCGCCGCGAAGAATGCCGAGCGCGCGCAGGTCGTAGCTGCATACGAAGCGGAGTTGGCCAGGCTTACGAAGGAACAAGATCGCCTCGAGGCTCTTCCGCCGACACGGTCGGTTCAGGGAGTGGATATAACATCCAACGACCAGGTTGCGGAAATTGGGAAGCAAATAAACGCGCTGAAGGAAGAGCACAGTAAGGATCTAGCGTCGTTGGGCGGCCGTCGTCGTCGCAAGACCCGTGGTCGTCGGACTCGCAAGTCCCGTCGCAGCCGCAAGACCTCCCGTCGCAAGTACTAAAGGCTGGACTGCGTTTTTTTGGTGTAGAGGGTGTAATGGCAAGGACTCGAAAGGGAAAGACACTTCGAGGAGGTCTCCTAGGCATCGTATCACTGAGAAAGAAGATCTCGACCCAACCGTCTCAATATAAGAAGATCCTGACGGAGTACTTGGGAAGTACTATACGCTCGGTTGGGAAACGTCCGCTGACGCTCGAGGAGTATCCCCTGGTTCGTCGTCAAGCCACCCCCGACTATCGCGATCTCAATAAAGTCACGGTAAAAGGTGCGTGGGAAGACGTTGTAAAAGCATATAAGGCGCTCTCAGACAAGGAAGTACTGGAAGGACGACATGTGAAGGCAGAACTCAATGGCGTACAAGACCCCAGGATGAAAGCTGCGATTCTATCTGGGGCAACTGCTGGGGCGATGACTACTCTGGGCGTGGCAGGCAAAGTTGTTGCACAAACTGGACTATTCGTAGGCACGGTTTTGTGCGGAAGCACAGTTCTTGCCCTCGGAGGCGCAGTGTTTTTGCTCGAATTAGCGACATTCTTCGGGGGTGGAGCATTTATCGGATCTGATTTTAGCGCCTCGAGTGGCGTGTTTAGTGGGATTTCTGGGTGCAATATGATGAGGGGAGGAGGAAGTGCTACTGCAGAAGAAAAGGCGGCTGCAGAGAAGGAAAGACAAAACAAAGATTCTTCTATTCAGGAGTCACTCGTCGATGCAGCACAGGCGCTTCTCCCTCTCCAGAAGGCATACGACGAAGCGCTTGCCAAAGGAATTTCCGCAATACAAGATGTATATGGTGACGCGAACTGGGGTGAGGCTAATAGCAGTGTAATGGTACAAGAAATACATTCTTTTCCAGAATTCCCAGTCGTCAATATCAGCCCGCAGGATCTGCCGACCGCGATGGCGCTGGCCGCTACAGCCGCCGCCGCAACTCCCGAAGCTCACCCAAACCCAACTGAGGACACACCAGAAGCAAACAAGGCGGCCGCTGCGGCCATTGTGAAAACACCCGAGGCAGCCCCCGAGCCTGCGCGGCCGAACAATGTCAACCAAAAGGCCCCACCGCCTCGAAAGGCGCTCCTGCCGCCGACGAAGGCGCCAGAGCCAGCGGCCTGCTGGACATCGTCTGAACCAGAGGGCGACGGCGTGAAAGCGTGGACACATACAGACGGAAGGTTTGAATGGGGAACTGGAGACAAAGGAATAGACACACCAGATGGTGGCCCAAAATGTCCTGGTAATGGAGGCCGTAAGCGTCGTGTCCGTGGTGGTGGTCCCAGCGGCGTAAAGCCCACACCCACTGGTGGTCGTCGTACGCGCCGTCGCCAGCCCCGCCGCAAAACCTCTCGCCGTAAGCAGTAATGGGGCAAGCTCAATCCTTTGCATATAACCTTGGACCTGGCATCCCTGAGGAGCCACCGAAAACACAGACTGTCGTAGATGTAGCCACCTGCACCTACGACACCCCCTTATACTGCGACATGGCCATTGGACTGGTGTTCTTCAACCCTGCCAAGTCCAAGCGCATGCTCATGAACTATCTTTACATGGTGGAGAAGCTGAAGCGGGCCAAGCTGCCGTACTACACACTGGAGCTGACCTATGGAACCGCTACACCCGAAATCACGGATGCATTCCATGTCAGTGCCAAGACCATCATGTTCAACAAGGAACAGCTCTGCCGTTTGCTGGAGCGTCGGATCCCGTGGCGCTTCTCCAAGGTGGTGTTTCTAGATGCCGACCTGGTCTTCACGAGCCGAACCTGGTACGCAGACACCTCTAGGCAGCTGGCCAAGCACGATGTGGTCCAGCCCTTTTCCTCGGCCGTGTGGCTCGACATCACCTACACCAAGCCAACGCTGGAGCGCTCGAGCGTCGTGTACATGAATCGGGACAAGACCTACAACCATACCTACCACCCGGGGTTCGCATGGGGCTTCAAGCGGTCGTGGTTCCGCAGGTACGGGTTCTACGAGTACGCCATCACGGGAAGCGGCGACACGCTGAGCACAGCGGCCTGGTTGGGCGTCGAGTTTCCCAAGGGCTATCTCAAACCCGCATTCGTTCGTTCCTTCGCCGACTACCGCAGAATGCCAAGGCCCACCATGGGGTGTGCGCCAGGCAAAGTGTACCACCTGTGGCATGGAACGCACAAGAACCGCAAGTATGTGGATCGCCATGCCATCCTGGACGGAATCGCCGATGTCCAGCGTATTGTGCGTCCAAACTGGGACGGGGTGTTCGAGCTGAACGACAAGGCCGTGGACGCCAAGTTGCGCGAGTACTTTACCCAGAGGGAGGACGACGGAGTTTAAAGATATTTTCTCGGTGATACTCATACATCACGTTAATGGTGAAGCATCTGTGCACGCTGGCCCACCGCGTGCTTCAGACTCAGCAAACCTTGTCGTGTGCAGTAACCCGAATGCAGTATGGATTCTTACCCCAAGAAAACGCTAAACAAGCCCAACGCCATCTAACCGAACTGTCCAATCTCCTTCGTGAGATGGAAGAGACCCTCAAGACGCAGAAACCCGCTTATACCCAGTTGCAAAGGATACATCAATGAACGAAAAAGAAGGTGCATTTACTGTCATGTGTATTTCCGCACTCGCCGCGTGCTGCGTGCTTTCCTTCTGCGGGCATGCGATTCGCAGGAGGCCATTTCACTCGCCTCCCGAGGCCGACCCCGAAGACCCAATCGACTTCAGCTCGAACCCAAAGTCATCCTCCGTGAGCGTCGGCTCGTGACGGCGGATAATCTCCTTCATGACCTCCTGGCCACGCTCGCCTAGGATGTCACGCAGGTACACATCCAGTGTCTTCTTCGACAGCGTCCAGCCCCGCTTCCACTGGTTCGGGCGCTTGACCGCAAAGGTCATCTTGGACTCCTTCAACTCAATCTTGTCGGGCAGCACATTGTTCGCGTAGACCGCAGCCAAATCCAGCTCCAGCGTTCGCTTGCGATCGCGAACCTCGGCAATGTCCGCATTCATCTCCGCGAGGCGCTTGGTGGTCTGGATGTACTTGCTAAGAACGGGCTTGAGGTCCTCCATGGTTTGCTCCATCTCCTTAAAAACATCTGTTCGTTTTCAACAAGAGGGCATGCTGCTGTTTGATGCCAAGGAGATTGATCGTCTCCGCGAGGTCTACAACAAGGAACACCCCAAAGAAAAGCCCATGGCAAAGGATTCTCCGACCAAGATGTGGGCAGAGCTGAAGCAGCGGCTCCACTCCAAGTGCGCAGAGGGCACGCCGTCCTGCATTGTCACATCCTTGATGGAGCCCCCGGACGCTCCTGCGGACTGGGCCGCCAAGCGGACGGACTGGCTGTCGAGCGATGACATTGAGATGGTCGAGAAGCAGTACACTCGACTCTTTGACGGCTACTACTTTGTGGGCTGCGTGCCCATCGACTTTGACAAGAAGTCTGAGCTGTCGGAGTGCCTGGTGAGTGCTCTGTGCTCCATGCGGATCGACAAGCTGGCCAAGAAGGGTAAGACGCGCATCGGAATCGTCTTCAACACGGACACCTCGGACGGGCCTGGTGAGCACTGGATTGCGGCCTTTGTCGACATTCGGCCCGACTTGGCCTACCCTCGCATGACCTACTTTGATTCGTACGCCCAGCACCCCGAGCCGCAGATTGTGGAGTTGATGACACGGTGGCAATGCCAGTGGGATGCGGTGTCTGGCCAGCCCTCGATGCACCTCTCCTACAATACCATTCGCCACCAGCAGAAGGATTCCGAGTGTGGAATGTACTGCATCTACTTTCACTACGCCTGCCTCATGAACCTCCCGATGGACCATCGTATTCCCGACGACGAGATGAACGCGTTCCGCAACCTGCTGTTCAGAATGCCCGAAAAGTAGTCGTCGGACTACACAATGGAAGTTCTTTTGGGTATTGGAGCCATTGCCCTCGCAGGGTTCTTGATTTCGCGTGAGGTCGGTGCCGAGTTCCCGACTCCCGAGAACACACATCGGAAACGCATAGCCGATTACTACGTGGCTGGAACAACCAATGTGGAGGAGGCCCTGTCGAGTGGCAAGCGCCTACTCGAGCTCCACATCGGGTCCGACATGCAGGATCGCCCAGTGATTCTGCCGTCGGAGCAGCCGTTCGAGCCCGTGTGTGTTACCCTGCTGAACAAGGCCTTCGGCAATAAGGACCCGTTCATTCTGTCTCTGGTCTTTCGCACGGATACCACGGTGACCCTGAATGCAGTGGCCAAGTCTCTGCGCGAGACTGTCCATCGCCACCTCGTGCCGCCCACGCCCGATCTGGCCGATGTCCCGCTGGACTCCCTGGCGAACAAGTTGATTATTGTGTCAGGCCCCGAGACGCGTGGGTCTGACCTGGAATCGCTGGTGACTCTGTCGTGGGGCGACTCGGGTCTGCGGCGACTGGACTATGCGCGCGCCCTCCACCCTCGCGAGCCCGAGGAGCTGAGGCAGTTTGCGGCGCACCACCTGGTCTTGGTGGTAACGGACAAGTCGAAAAATGTCTACGCGGGCGACAATGAGATCATTGCGTCGGGTTGCCAGTGGAACCTTGCAGGCACAGGATCTGGATTCATCGAGCGCGTTTGATTTTCTTGCTGAACTAACAAAATGGCGAACAAGTGGCTCTCTCATGTGAAGCAGACGATGGCGGAGATGAAGCGCAAGGGCACCTACAAGAAGGGCATGGGCCTGTCCCAGGTCATCAAGGCGGCGAAGCTGACCTACAAGAAGTCGGCGTCCGCTGGCCCTGCCGCGAAGAAGACTCGCCGTGCCCACCGTGGCCACCGCAAGTCGCACAAGGGCTTCATGGGAATGATGTAAGCAGTTTTACTGTCGCATACACCGCCACTACAAACGAAACAAGAACATACACTTGCATACACATGGACGCCCTTTCGCGCCTCTGTTTAGCCAAGTAGTTCTCGGTGGGAAATCCGATGAGTCTGTCGATGGTCTCGTTGTTTGGTGTATCCACCTCCTCGCATCTTTCTGCAGGTCTTCCCATGGTAGGATTTCTTTGAACATCCGCTCTTGTAGTAAGCCACATGGTGTGAATAGCCTCGGTAGGTAGGAATGCGCGAACCCGTTTTTGAGGACAATGCCTTCAACAAACCGTGCATCCACTTCGTGTAGGCGCGCTGCGACTCCAAGGCGGGTTCATGTGCACTCACATACTCGCTGAACACATTGCGCAGTTCCTCGAACGGATATGCCTTGGCCAGAGCATGCATGAAAGTCCGCTGCAGGGCCATGTCCGTTTCTTCGGGTTTGGTCGGATATACATAAGCCACTGACATCAGGAAGTCGCGGCCTGGCACTTTAGTGGGCTTCATGGCCATGTACTTGGCCTTGACAGCAGCAAACTCTGGGTCCTCGCCAGGGTTCACCACCGTCGGGTCGTCGGCACACTGAGTGCGGAGTTTGTTGTTGACCATGTTGTGAATCTCGTACAACCACTTGCCAGGGTCTCCACGCAGAGGGTGAGCGTGGACGAACTTCGTGGTGCTGGCACGGCAGTACTTGCAGGGGAGTACATCCTTCATGATGTTCAAGACATCGTCGGGGTGGGGAGAGCGAAAGGCAATCAGGTGGAACAGTTCCCACCCACTCGGCCCCCAGAAGCGAGTATCCATTGTGTCTAGCGAACATCTTTCGCAGCGATCCACGCGGCGATCTGGAGGGTCATGGCTGCATCGGACACAGGGTCATGGGCCTTACCGACAGGGAATGCCTTCTTCAGCCCAGCATCCAGCTCCTTTTTGATACAGTCGTAGGCACCTTCCAACTTGGCCGTCTTGCATCGCTTGTTGAACTCGGGGTTGTGGGTGGCAATGTCCACGATACCCAGCGGCGCATGAAACGCAAAGCCGTGAATCTTGCAGGCAGACTTCAATGCTTTCAGGTCCATGTCTCCCTTCACCACCACGACAGACTCGCCGACCAGCTTGACGAATCCCTTGAGCCACGACGCGGGCTTCAAGTGAGGCTTGACCTTGGGGTCTGCAAAGTACTCCTTCACAATGTCATTGTCTCCCAAGAACTCGGGTGCCGACCGTTCCGTCTCCTCCAGAATATCGAGAAGCTCGGCAGTCGCAGGTGTCGTCGTGGAGAACTTGGACGACACGCGGTTCAACTGCCCAGCAGGCGCTGGCAGGACGGCAAAGAAGGGCGGTGTGCGCGTCCACGCATCTCCAGTGTGGACCAAGTGGTAGCCACCTACTTCACGGGGCAAAAAGGCCGCCCCCTTGTGCCAGAACTCGCAGTCAAACGCAAGCAAGGATGTACACCCACCCGCGAGCCGATCCAACGCGGCGTTGCGGATCTTCATTATACACTTCCCCAAAAAGAATGTGAACCTGAAAACAAAATGCTCGACACGCGTGACATCATCATCCTCACGGCGGCCTTCTACCTTGGCAGCGTGGTGTCCAAGTTCTTTGGGTCTCTGACGGACGGCATCATCATGCCGCTCCTGGCCCCCGCAGTTTCCGCGGAGAAGGGTGTCTCTGCCTTCACCGTGAAGTTCGGGTCCACGAACCTCAAGGTCGGACAGGCGCTGGTGGACCTCATCAACCTCATCGTGTCCTTCGCGATTGTCGTGTTCACCATCGGCCTTCTGCGCACCTATGTCCTGAGCCGCATCGGTGCCAAGCGGTCTTACAGCGGCGGCGACGAATAAAAACGAAGTAAATCACAATGAGTTCGTATTTTTCAGGGTTTAGCCTTTCGAGTCTCGACCCGCGCAGGTTGTTTACATCGTCCACGCCCGCCACGCCCCCTGCAACTCCTGGTGCCCCGCCCCCGGTGGCTGCCCCAACGGCTGGTCGTCGTCGCACCTACCGCAAGAAGCAGAAGTCTAAGCGTCGCCGAGTCGGAAGGAGGTCCACCCGCCACTAGGGATCTTGCCATGGCTCGCCTCGAGCCGCTTCTTCAGCTCGGCACCCGACGCACCCACGCCAAAGCGCTGGACATCGTTGGTCCGCTTCCACTCGTTGAACATAATCTGAACCGCAGTCCATGTAACAGTGCCACGCTCCTCGCCCTCGGCGAGTGGCTGTGCTGCGTGGACCTTCTCGCGGAGGAACTTGGCGATCGCGTCATTATCCTCCTTGTAGTCACTCGTATAGGCCATCACCTTTGCAGGCGGAGTCAGCTTGCGGTGGCCATTGCCCTCCTTGAACACATGCACCAGATAAGACAGGAAGCACGCGGCCCACTCGGGGGACACCACCTTGGCCTGGATCGACTCGTCCATCAGCTTCTCGTGGGACTTCACGGGGTTCACCACGAACTTGTTCGGGTAGTCCACGACCACCAGACGACGCCAGGTACCACCGTCCGTGGTGTTGATTACGGGCTTGTCGTTGCAAGAGAAGAAGAAGCGGAACTGGGGAACAAACTCCACCATCTGCTTGGACCCCGCATACAGATCGCGGCAGATCACGGGCTCCGAAGAGGTCAGCTCCTTGAGGTACCCGCTGTTGAACGACGCGCCCTCGTCGGGCTCGGACATGGTCGCAAAGCGCTTTCCCTTCAGCCTCATCAAATCGGGATTTGCAGAGCCCGTCTTGCCACGGCCCTGTGTCAACATCGTCACCGAGGCCTTGGTCGCGTAATCGCCCAGCGCCTTCATCATCAAGTTCATGAGCATGGACTTGCCGTTGGAACCATTGCCTGTCAGAATGTGGAACTTCTGCGACTCGTTAGCTCCCGACAGAGTCGTGGACAGGCACGCAATGAAGTAGGTCCTCACCTCGGGGTCGGGAAGGACATCGTGGATGAACTTGTTGAGCTCGTTCCAGCAGTCGTGAGTGTAGTACGGCTTCTCGGGATCGTAGTCCAAGTTGGTCGAGAAGGACACATAGTCCTCGGGCTTGCCGTCACGGAACTCCATCTTCAGCGTGTCGAGCAGACCATTGTTGAAGGCAATCAGATTGTGGTTCTCATCCACCTTGTTCACGAACTCCTCGTCCAAGAACAACTCACGACATTCGCGCATCACATTCTCCTTGAAGCGGCTGGTCTTGAGCTTCATGCGCATGTCGGTGTAGGTCTTCAGCTTCTTCTCCGCGCGGCAGCGGTCGCAATTGATCTCCTCGTGCTTGCCATCGGGACACTGCGGAATATCCTCCATCTGCGACATGAAGATCTTGGCCTGGTCCCAGAACCGCCGTGCCACCTCGTTCGACAGCCTGCACTGGAGGTCGATACCCTTGTCCGTCTCCTTCCAGGTGTGCGTCATGAAGCGGAACCAGTTTGACGAGCTGAAGCGGGCACACTTGTACATGTCGCGGTACATTGAGAACACCACCAGGGCAACATCGTGCTCTGTCTGCGTGGACACGGCCTCATTCACCAGGTAATCAATGTTGCGCTTCTCAATCTCCTCGTACTTTTCAAAGTTGTCAAGGCGAGACCAGTTCAGCAGGCTCTTCTCACTGAGCCGAGCACCGTCATTGCGGAAGGTGAACGAGTCCCACTTCTGAATCGACTCGCGCTCCTTGTAGCCCTCGCCCTGCGCAGAGAACTCCAGCCAGGTCCCAGCCAGGTCCGAGTGAATGTTCTTCATGCAGAGGCCCGTGTTGATCCAGTCGGGATAGGACTTATAACGGAACTCGGCCAGGTTGAAGATGTGATCGCGGAACCGACGCAACTGGTCCTCCGTCAGAGGCGTCTGGACCGTCATGCGAGTCGGCGAGGACCCGCGAGAGTTCACATCCCCAGGACGCACGGCGGGACGTCCACGGGCAGGCATGACCGCGGCACCACCCGAGATACGGACAGGCTCCTCTGTCCGATCGTACAGCTTTCCCGCATCCGTCAATGGAGACGCATCTGCAGAGTGGGCCCGCACGGAGTACTTGCGAATCAGATCGGCGGTGATTCGAGGCTCCTCGTCGTCAATCGTCGTCTCTCCAGACTTGGCGTCCCAGTCCACGGTATACTTGAAGCGATACGGCAAGGGCTGGACACCATTCTCGAGCGGCTTGCCCGAACGGAGCAACGGCCACCAGGTCGTGTGGTTCAACACCGCAGAATCGTAGACGTCCCGCCACCCCTTCTTCAGCCCGAGAGCAGGGAAGTGCGCCTCCATTCGTGGAAGCAGGGCGTTCTTGATCGCATTCTCCACACCCTTGTTCGTCTTGATCTGGGGAACCACAATGTGAATGCCAGACTTGGACTCGTTCTTTGACGGGTAGTAGGTGGGCTCGGGCTTCTCCATCACGCACACCTCGACTACACTCTCGTCGGGGATTGCGTGGTAGCGCTTCACCTCGGACATGTAGTCCTTGACAAACGACACCACCTGCGCCTGGGTGTGCCGATGGTCCTCCACCTTGCCCTCATAAATGAAGTCGAGGTCCACTCGCAAGGACCCGATCGGCGTCATCTTCTCTGTGATGGTCAGCATGCCAACATTCTTGACATAGTCCGCATACAGGTCATAGAAGTGCGCAAGATCATCCTCGTTGGAGATATTGTACATCTTGCAGATGGCCCGAAGCTGGTGAGTCTCCTGACCAGAACCCTTATCAGATTCGTGCTTCTCAAGAAAGGTGCGAAGCTTAGAAGGCTGCATCCTGTATTGAAGGGGGGACAAGAATCCAGATGCGACTGGTCCATTTTTAACGCACAAAACCGTGAACGTGGAATTGAGAAGGGTTTGGAAATGGATAGCGTTTCTCTAGGGGAAACACAAGGCAATGAAGTTCTGCACTCAGTGTTCCAACTTTCTGTACGACATTGTAGAGCGCGAGGCAGAGGGGCGGAAGGGCGCGTTCCTCAAGTGCCGCTCGTGTCCCTACGAGGAGCCCATCATGAAGGAGAATCCTGTGGTCTACGAGCATGACCTGAAGCAGGATACCTCCGTCCAGTATTCGATCAATCCGTACCTGAAGTACGACTCGACCCTACCCCGCTTCAAGACCATGGTGTGTCCGAACCAGACCTGCTCTACCCGAGGCAAGGAGTCCGACATTGTGGGGATCAAGCTGGACCCCGTCAATGTAGTTTGGATGTATCAGTGCGCAGTGTGCGACGAGATGTGGAAGCAGAGTGCAAAGGGTGTGTGAGGGAGAGGAGGAGACGAAGGCGACGTCTCATGCGACGTGGGGCCGACCAGGAGGAGGCGGGCTGAACAGGCGCACAGCCGAGCCAGGAGCAAGGGGTGTAGTGCCCGCACCGCTCGTGGACACCGTCGACAGGTTCTTGGGGTGATTGACATATCCGCGCCCCCTGAAGGGTACCACGCGGCCGTAGGCAGTCTGTGACAGAGTTGTCTTCGAAGGGGTCACGCTCAACGCCGCCTGACCCGCAAGCAACTGGGCATACAGCGGGGTCCTCGTGGCAAAAGGCTGGTTGGATGTCTGAATTGTGGTGGGCACTTTTCCATTCTGGTAGGCCAGCGAGGCGGCCTGCAGCTTAACGAAGGTTGTGTAATCAGATGCGGACAAGGTCGGCATTTGTGACTTGCCCCGATTATTTCCCCGTTGATTTGGAGGTCACAACCTTGGAAACCGCAACCACCGACTTCACAGGGTTCACTGTCACGGATACTTTGGACGCCAAGACAACCGAACTCACGGCAGCAGCAGCCGGCACCAATGTAGCCGCCGCCGCCGATGCTTTTGACTGGACGGTGGGTGCCTTCAGAGTTTGTGCATTGGCTTTGATGTGTCGAGTCCAAGAAGAGGCATCAGGAGTTCCACGCGACATTTATTGAAAACGAAAGAAGATTCCCACAAGATAAGGAGACTCATGTCTGACCATCCTGAAGTCAAGCCCGTGTTTCGTCCTGAGGTTGTGGAGGCCCTGAAGGTGGCCCGTGTTACGCAGCCGTACTTCACCAAGTACGAGTATGTGGACATGCTGGCCGCGCGGGCTCAGCAGATTGCAGACGGCGCCAAGCCCCTTGTGGGGTTGGAGGGTCTCAAGACGGGAGATCCGATGTTCTTGTGGAATGTGGCGAAGCGGGAGATTGAGCAACGCAAACTGCCCTTCATGGTGCGTCGGCAACTTCCAAACGGGACATCGGAGTTCTGGAGCGCTCAAGAGCTAGAGATGAATTGGTAAGCAGAATGCCCATCACAAGCCCGAACGACGCTGCCCAGTGGAGACTGACATGATAGGGAGTTGCAATGCGCACGTCGGGATTCCATACCAAGTCCTTTTTGATGTAGCCGTAGTAGAACATCGTCATGCAGTATGCGACGCAACATACGTATGTGACCATCACATAGTCCCGCTGGATCACGAGGGGAAGAGCAGATGGCACGAGGCTGTTGGCGGCCACAAAGTCAATCCAGAACACCATGGGGTGCTTGGTGAGATGGTAGGTGATCGACACGACGGTCACGCCCGAGTGATACCATACTCGCACAGTGTCTCCCGACTTCCAGGCGGCCCAGGCTGGAAACATCAACAGCAAGCTGGAGGTGGCCAACACATAGTTGGGTTTCATTGGTTATTCCCCCGAAAGGCGACTGAGATCTTCTGCCGAAGGAGGAAACAGCAGCTCCGTCTTGGACGGGGTGCCAGGTGCATATACGGTCGGCGTCTCGTGCTTCGTGGTTCCATTGGCCATGGACACGTCGATGGAGTTGGCCGAGAAGCGGCTCACATCGGGGTCGTAGGTCGACTGGAAGGGACTCGCCGTGAAGATGTAGACAAACAATCCGAGAATCACAACCACAAAGAGGAGGACTCCTGCTGTGCGGAGCTTCGGGAACTTGACCTTCATTACTTGTTTGACTCGAAAAAACGGAAGCCGCTGAACTAGTAAACCAACCGACCATGGACTTTCCGATCGTTGTACGCTGCTACACCTGCAATCTCCCTCTCGCTGGCAAGTGGCTTCGCTTCCTCGAGCTGGTGAAGGAGGGACGTCGTGAGGATGGGCGCCCTGAGACCTCTGAGATTCTGTATTTGACCCATTCAACAACCGTCACTGCCGAGGGACGCGCCATGACAGCCCTCGGGTTGACACGGGAGTGCTGCCGTCGCCACCTCCTGACGCATCCTGGCGTATGAATTTCCCACGCAGAAGGTAAGGATGTCATCCTATAGCGAATACCTGAACCGCCACAAGCAGCGGCTTCCGAACATTGTGGATACTCGCCCCCACCGCGATGCGGGGCACCAGACGGAGATTATCCGTATGCAGGCAGCCTCTGGCAACTACGAGACTGTCGTTCCCAATACGGCCTGTGCATTGGTCCTGAATGCTCCCTCGACGGCGTCCGCGGCTAACACGGTGTATGGTGGCGGTCACACTGTACAGGATGCCTCTACCTTTTTGGCATTCCAGGGTGGTGGTGCAGTGGCCAATGGTGCAGCTCCCCAGAACGCCAAGCCCGCGCAGATCACCCTGCCCTGCTACACGCGGGCCATGATCCCTGAGCTCCAGGACATGTTGGCGGGTACGGCCCTGGTGGGCAAGGTGGATCCCAAGGTCTACGCCAATCGGCAGGGATACAAGACCACGCCCAACGGCAACTGCTGCCCCACATGCAAGCGGGTTGAGTTTGCGGGTTCATGCGCATGCAAGGTGCCAGCCACGCTTAAAAACGCTTACCAGTACCCTCGCACAGTAACATAATGCTTACAGTGTATACCTACATCACTCCGAAACCTGCGGATGTTTTTGACTTGTCAGAGACTCCCCTAGATGCCTTGGCCGACACAGCCACGGCAATTCTGTCCCATCACAAGACGGCCGTCATCTGGTTCGGCTATCTTGAAGGTTGGATGTTGACTCCCATGGAGGAAGTAAGGCTTCGCAAGGTCATTCGTGCCTTTCCCTGCCATGTTGTGTGCAGAGTCCCCCTGTCGCTCTCCAACGCCTGGAAAAACGAAATCGATTTCATTTACACGGCGTCACCCCATGGACACTCCGACACTGACCACGATGGTGGTTCTGTATGCCCTGGATGTGAAGATGAACACCACAACCCTACTCGAGTCACTGCCCCTGACGGACGCCCTGATCAAGATTGAGAAGCAGGGGTCGCCGATTCGAGGAAGCAGTAAGCGCGATTTGATCAAGCGACGCAGCAAGAAGGTCGTGGCCAAGCGAACTACAGGCTTCGGCCACAATTCCATCACCGTGGTCGTCATGAGCGATGGAGACGGAACTCTTCTTCGCAAGGAGATCACGGTCAAGGTCTTCCAGAACGGCGTGTTTCACATCACGGGCGTTCTGGACGAGAAATATGATCGGGATGTCATGGCGTTCCTCCAATCACATATCAAGGCCAACTGTCCAGCCGCAGTGACTGAGGGAACGTGGGAGCTGAAGAACAGGCGGGTGGTACTCATGAACTACAAGACGCGGCTCACCACGACTACGAGCTTGTCGCGCGAGCAGCTCTATGCAGGTCTGCGCGCGGCTGGAGTCAAGACGGACTACGAGCCAGCAGTGTATCCTGCAGTCAAGATCTACTTTCCCGAAACCAAGTGGATCGCCAAGGTCTTCCGCACAGGGAACATTATTCTGACGGGAATGACGGCACACGACGAGTGCATGCGCCTTGTCTCTGCGTTGAAACCGCTTATACATTCTGTGAGTACTCCTCATAATGCAGGCCCGTGAACTGACACCAGAGGAAGTCGCAGCAGGAGAGCGTCACATTACATCCGTCGATCTCAATGCAACGGAGATTCAGGCACTCGTGCGCAACATGGACCACTCGAAGAAGAAGTGGCGCTCTCTGGGTCGCGATGAGTTCATGGCCAAGCTGCAGGAGGAGAACTCTGTTTTGTATTACAACTACCCCAGTTTGTGGCAGATGCACGCCGAGGACCGCCTGGATTCCACCTTTTTTGAGATGCTGGCCATGAAACGGAAAGTGGAAAAGGGTGAGATCACGGCCGAGCAGGCATCGGTCGTTGTGGGCAAGAAGCTGTACGAGAAGTTTGTTCCGCAGGTCACGGAGAATGCACCCGCCGTGCCGACCATGAGCTACGAGGACTACTACAAGCAGTTCAACCAAAGCGCGCCCGCATCTCAGAATAGGTCATCGGAACATCCTTGAACTTGGCCAGTGCTCCAAACTGCTGGCTCAGGGGCATGTTGTTGTTGGTCTGAGACAGGAAGTCCTCACGCGTGGCAGGAGTCGGAAGGTCCATCTGCTCCTCGGTGAGTGGGTCGGTAGCCAGGACCACACCCGTGGCCGCACAGCCCGCATCCACAAAGGACTCAAGAGTCGTGTTGTTTCCCATCTGCTTGAAGATGTCCTCGATCGTCTTGACATTCCCCAGAAGCTTGGGCATAGGTGTGAGAGGGCGCTGAGGCGGCACCGGGTTTCCAGAGAGATCCATCGTGTATGAACTTTCCTTATCCATGGACATTGTTTCCGTTTTTAGTATGCGTAAAAAGAAAATGACGCCAATCCTCGCAGAGTTTCTCGGCACACTGCTTTTGATTGCCACCATTTCGTTTGTGGGTACACCCCTGGCCATTGGTGCGTCACTTGCCCTTGGTGTGTTTCTCTTGGGTCCTTACTCGGGTGGACACTTCAACCCCGCTGTGACGCTGTGGGCATTCCTGTCCAACAAGGTCAGTCCCAGCCGCGCAATGATGCATGTGGCTGCTCAGTGCCTGGCTGCCGTCTCCGTCTTTGCATTGAAGACGGCAATGTGATTCGCAAAGTCCTCGGACATTGCGCGGGCCGAGATGTTCGGGTGAAGCCACTTGGACGCCTCCAGCAGACTCACATCATCCTCACCCATGTGCTCGTTGAGCACCTTGTCGACGCGGTAGTGAATGGCCAGCGGGCTGCGGTGCAGAGCCGTCGCCACCTCGGGAACAGTCTTGTTCTCGTGGCGGAACATACGGATCATGTCACGCTCCTCCTCCTGGGTCCAGCGTTCACCTGCCATGTTGTAGCGATTCATCGTCACTCGGGCGGACTCACCGCTGAAGTCGAGGACGCGGGCGACAGGGACGGCACGGGCGATCATGTTGTTCTGGGAACGAGTGTAAGCAGGCATCTTGGTATGAGGTGGAGTTCCCTCTCGTACCAAGTTTCCGTTTTTGGGGAGTGTGCCGCAGGGAGGGATTGAACCTCCGACCTACCGCTGATTGTGTTTCCGAAGGAGGTCCTCCGACTGTACAAAGCGGGTGCTCTACCACTGAGCTACTACGGCTGGGTGAAATGTAATGTGGGTGTTACACGAAATGGGATTCGAACCCATGAGCTTGCGCAGCAGGTCTTGAATCTGCCTCCTTAACCACTCGGACATTCGTGTGGGGTACGGGCTGAGTAAGCCCTTGGGTTACGAGCGATGGGATTCGAACCCATGCGGTGTGAACCAGCAGATCTTAAGCCTGCCTCCTTGACCAACTCGGACACGCTCGTTAAACAGGTGTTCCATCGTGATTTAATCTTACCTTTGTCTTGTCCTCTTGTACCCCGTAGATGAACCATGCGTGGTTCACAAGCATGCCCTTGAACTGGTAGACTGTCGTGACATCGTGCAATGCATCCTCGAAGGTGGTGTATCCGTCGTAGATAACCCACTTTGTCTCGTTCTTTTCATCGACTTCGTGGTACGCGATCCAAAAGGACTTCATTGTATAGATGGGGTTCGTATGTGAAAATACCGCATGCGGGGATTGAACCCGCGACTATCGGCTCGCTCGCTCATAAAAGGCCGATGCTCTACCATCTGAGCTAATGCGGTGAGGCCATAAGACCGATGCTCTACCACTGAGCCAATGCGGCAATGAAAATATGATTTTGGTTTAGTTACGCTCAGCGGGAATCGGACCCGCGCAAACAGATTGGAAATCTGTTAGTCTACCACTAACTTATGAGCGTGGGTGGTAGAGGTACTCGGAATCGAACCGAGGTCAACGGGTCGCTTGAACAAGTCGGGCTTTGACCCCGAGACCTCTTCCGTGTAAAGGAAGCGCTCTTCCACTGAGCTACTCGTCCTATCAAAGCCCGCTGTGCTGACCACTGCACCATACCTCTGGAATTCCCGTGCCGGGAGTCGAACCCGGGCCGAGGCTGTGAAAGAGCCCTATCCTAACCGCTAGACCACACGGGAGATGAGGATCCTGCGTCCTATGTGTGGTAAGTAATGTGTCTCTAAGCCTTTGCCTTCTCTCCGCGAATCTCCGTCCTTAACTCCATCAACATCTTGCCCAAGAAATTCTGGCCCTTCCACTTGCCCGTCTGTGCAGGCTTCGTGTCGGCCGATGTCCCGATACCCCAGTATGAATCCCGTGGATTCGCCTCTGCAATGACCCTATCTTTTGTTGCCAGGAGCTTCTCCAGCAGCTCCGTGTTTTTGGGGTGTGTGAACTTTGCGCGGATGGCCTTACGCATCACCTCGTCCTTGAACCCGCGTCCGGGCGCAAGTCCGTTCCACTGCGTTCCATCAAAGTCCTTCACCTTCTTTCCGATTGCCTTGGCTGACTTGGCCTCCACATACGGCTTCCCCTTCGGAGGTGTCAGGATCTTTGTAGCCGCCGCCTCGTCCTTGAACAACTTTGCCTTTGACCACTGGAAGTAGTGCTCCACGGTCGGGTATGTAATGCCGTCAATCTCGAATGGGGCGACATACATATTGCTCAAGAACCTATACTCGCCCTTGCTCTCGTCTGCGCCGTAGAAGAACACTGGCTTCTCCTCTTCTGCTGGTTGAACACTTGCGTCATTTGGAATCTTCGCCTTAATTACCTTCTTCTTCACTGGGGACTTTGGCACCTCGGCGTCCGCTGTGGTGGGAAGCTCAATGGCTTCCTCAGCCTCGGGAGGCGATGGAGGTGCAGGAGTGTCGACCTTATTAAAGACGAAGCTGCGGTGCAGAAACGAGAACGCTTGCTGCTCCTGTGTGAGGGTAATCGCAGTCTGCTGCGAGTAGTACTCCTGAAACAGCTGAGTCGTCTCGAGTTCATAACCAGATTCCTTCAGCACTTCAACCACGCGCTCAAAGGGCACCAGCGCTTCCTGTACGGGCTTCTCAAAGCTCTCCAGATAGACTCGAAGAGTCTGTCCGAATTCAGGGCGCCACGCGTCGCCGTCAGGGTACTCCTTGGTGAACTCCCCAAAGACCTGACCGTCGGCGCGGAAGATGTGGTTCTTCTTGCCAAGGAGGAGGGCGTACACCGCCGCCCCATCCATGCAGGTACCGAAGAACCGCTTCTTACCATGTATCTTAAGATTCTCTGTAAACGCCCTGAACGCCTCCTCCGACACGCATGCATAGTGGATGGCGAACTGGCAGGAGATGTCGTCAAACTCCTTCACTCCCTTGAACTGCTGAAGGTACGTTGTCGGCGCGGGATCGGATCCATTGAGAATGCGAACATAGCGGTCATCGGACTCATACAGCGGCTTGGTCATGTCGCCCACCACCAGAAGCATGGGCGGCAGCTTGTCGCAGCTGGGCTTCTCTGCATCCTTCAGGTAACGGACATATCCACCCTGACGGCTCGAGGTCAAGTTGGGTTCCGAGATATCAAAGCCCACCACCAGCTTGGGCTTGGACCGCTTCCACTTCAGCATGTCACCTGCGCGACCCACGGCCAGCTCGAGCAGAGTGTCACCTGGCTTGATGCACCCCTGGTACAGCTGCTCCTTCACCCGATTGTGGAAGGAGTACACATCCTTAAGAATGCGGTCGCGGGCATCCAGGTTGTCGCGGTAGTACAGATCGTCCTCGGCCAGATCATCAATCGGCTCGGACGCAAGGTGGCGGATCATGGTCTCCGTGATCGGCACATGGATGTTGGTCCAGATGGACTCGGCGACGGCAATGTCGTTACCGAACTGCGGCTCGTTCAGTACGCGGTACTGGTAGGTCTTGTCGTGGCGTGTCCGCAGCACGGTCCAGTGCGCAGTCTCCACATCATAGGCGCACTCCACGATGGTATTGTCCTCGATGCGATTGCCCATCTTGTCCACGGGCGATCCCTTCACTAGCTTCAGTGAAACGATATTGGCATCGGGCTTGCGAGGAACCGAGGGCTGAAACGGCGACGGAGCGCGGTCACGAGTCTCGGCAATCCTCTGCAGATCAGGGGGCATCTTGGGGGGCGTGTACTCGCCCGTCAGCGTCTCGCGGGGATACAGAATGTCCGACCCGCGGTTGCGGCTGACATACAGCTGCCCCTTGAACACATGCGACTTGAGCACAGTGTCGTAGCTCTCACCAGGCTTGAAGCGGAGCAGGAAGTCAATGCTGTTCTTTTCTGCAGGCTTCCACTTGTAGACGCGAAGCCAGGTGTTGCCACGGCGGTCCTGCATGGGTGCCACCGCGCTCGACTTGGGTGTGAAGATCAGGCCGTCTGTAGGGTACCCGAACTCCGTGTCCAGCAGAGTGTTGATGGCCTGCTCCATGATCGGACCGTCTCCTGCAAGGAAGACCTTGGACTCGATTCGCAGGGGCTTCTGGCTCGGAGCAGTCACGAAGTCCGTGGCCAGATCCTTGATGAACTCGCGCGAGCAGCCCAGGCGAGACGAGGCCGACAAGTCCTCGTCCGTGAGCATCAGAGGGAGGCGCGTCGTGTTCTTGCCACGGAAGGCGTAGACATCGAAGATGCAGAACATGTTGCGGTCGGGCAGGTACTCGCCGTCCAAGACATCGCCCACATGAATGTCCTTGGTGGTGGTGAGACCTGTCCAGGTAATGTTCATGTTCGGCGTCACGCGGATCACGCGCTTGTCGGTGGCCACGACCAAGAAGCAGCGGTCGCCATCTGCCTTGTTGGTCACCGTGTAGCCCTCGAGCACAGACAGGGGACAGGCCTTGCTCATGTGGCGGCGATCCATGGTCACGGGGTTCACGAACTTGAAGCCAAGACGCTGGAAGCCCATGCGGTAGTTCTCCACATCGGACTTGGACAGCAGAAACGGCGTGCCCTGAAAGGCCTCGAGAACCAGGGTCACATGGCGGAACAGCGAGTCCACGATGGCCTTTGCCGCTGCCTTGCGGTCAATCACCTCCACCTCCAGCTCGTAGACGGGCTGCTGGCGCATGACCTCGGACAGCGTCTTCATGCCGCGGCCCCGAGACTTGACCATGGAGAAGTCGAAGCGCAGCAGGCCGTCCAGCGTTGTCCAGGAGCGGCGGTGAAGGATGCGCACATGGGCCACAGGATCCATGGGAGCACCCGTGAAGTCACGACGCAACTCCTCCTCCTTTCGAAGCGTGAAGCGGATGCCCACATCGGGCAGGTCTACCATGTCGGACTCCGAGCCGCGGCCCTCAAAGTACCGACTCTTGCGCTCAACGAGCAGCTTGGTTCCACGGAAGCTACTGGTGGAGCAGATCTTGAAGATGTTCTCAGGTTGTGTGACGACGACCCGCACATTGTCGGGATAGCTGAAGGTTGCTCGATGTTCCTCAGTCGCAGATCCTGTAGAGACTCCAGCGATGGCAGCGACAATGCGGTCGGCGACATCCTTGGTCTTGATCTGGTTGGGAAGGACCTTGCATTCAAGTTCGGCCTGAGGGTCGCGAGAGACGTAGGTGACAAGAGCCGTCAAGCTCGAGCGTTGGGTCTCCATTTGCCCTTACTTAAAGGCTGGATTCTCTTTATCCGTTTTTTACCATTGTCTTCCGCGCCACATCGTCGGCATCCATCCGCTTGCGTTGATCCAAATAAAAAGACACCATCTTCTCCATCTCAATCATGCAGACATCAGTGAGAACATCTGACGAGACCAACACACCCGTCTGCGTCTTGGTGAAGGAGTCTGTGTGGTGCTTTACGACGGCGAAGATTTGAGCGTGCTCATGCGGGTCCAGAAGATCCAGCTGGTCCCTGAGCTTTTCCTTGCGCGCTCGGTTCATTTGTCTTCTCCGCAGGCTTTGTGATCACCTTCCTCTTCCGCGCCGACTGGGTTGGCAGCTGCTCCTGCGGGACCACCACCTTACGCTCGACATTGGCCGCCGCATTCGTTCCCGTGCTCGCTGCTAACAGCGGTTCCTCGCCAGCCTCTGCCTTCTCGGCCGCTGCCTGCTGAGGATTCACGACTGTCCGCAAGTGACCGAGAACCACGATCGAATCATCGCCCTGCTGGAAGCGAGACCCCTTGACCTCAAACTCCACCTCCTGACCATCCTTGATGTCCTCGAACGAAGTGTCCCCAAGGTGGAGGTCACGAGGCAGCAGAATCTTCATGGGCGGAGACTCGGCGTGGAGACCAATCTTTGACCGCAGCATGACGGGAGCCCGAAACACCTGCCCAGGGTGAGGCATGCAGATATCCGCCTGAAACTTGACCGAGTAGTCCAGACCGCCGTGGATCAGGTTCACTCGGCCCAGTGAGTGCTCGACAACCGTGATGCTCCGATTCTGCACAAAGCCCTCGGGAATGCAGACACCCTCGTACTTGGCTCGGAGCTGGGCCATCAGGCTAACCTGAATATTTCGTTGGATGTGCTGAGCAGGAATGTGAACTGACCGAACCAAAGCACGACGCTCAAAGATCGGATCCATAGAAGACCGTTATCTTTACTTGGTCTTTTTCGTTTTTGGTTTGGCCGAGAGAATCACCTCCATCTCTTCAGGGGTAAACCACGCCACCTTGGGTTCCGCCTCCCGCTGGTTGGCGCGGATGAGCAGCTCCACATAGATGCACCATGTTTCCTTGTTGGTGCTGAAGACTTCGGGAGGCACGCCCACGCCAGTGGGGTCAATGTACTTTGCCAGTGTCAGGATTCCCTCCTTCTTGTTCTCGCCCGTGCCGCAGACAATGGGCACATCGCGCTTCTTCTGCTCCTCGCGCACTGGGACTCCACCCTCGACGCGGAACCGACTCATGGTCAGCTTGCCATCCTTCATCGATGCAAAGATCTTGGTCTTCTTCTTGGCAAAGTCCGCGACCAATGCCTCTGTCCACTGCGTCACGGCCGTGGTCTCTTCGCCGGGCTGGACTTCGGGAGGATCGTAGGCTTCGTGGCCCAGCACCAAGAGGTCTGTGCCAGGGACCGCCAGTCGTGCACCGAACTGCGTCGGCTGCCCCGAACGGAGATACAGAATCTTCTGGGCCCGCGCGATGGAGTGGTCAAATGCGTATCCATCCAGTACCTCGGCGTCGAACCGTTCCACAGAAAAGGGGAAGGTCCGCAGAGCAGACAGGTCGGGTGCGTCAGTGACGGCGGGTTTCGGAGTGGCCTCCACTTCGGGGAGCGGTACATCTGCCTTTTCCACCGATTGGGTGGTGCGCTCGACCAGGGTTCCGTTGGACACACCGATCGGAGCCAGGGCATACAAATCACCGCGCGACTCAAGCAGACTGGGGCGGCCAAATGCATCGTGAAACTTGAATCCCGTACGGATAGCCGACTGAAGCGTAAAGGTAACGACATCCTGCTGATAGGACGACAATGCAGCAAAGAGCTGCTTGCGTTCCCAGATCTCCTTGTCCACGAACAGTTTGGACAGTTTGCCAATCAGCTCGTCGCGGACATCGAGGTACGACGACAGTGGGCGCACATACTCGGGGTCCACCGCGGACGGCTTGACCTTGCAGTAGTCTCCTTCCAACTCCTCCATAAACTGCGGTGCAATCATGGTCACCAGAGGGTAGGTCACATGCTCTCGGTTCTCTGACCGCACTTGCTCGACCTCCAGCTCTTTCCAAGGCTTGGGCAGGACCGCACCAATCTGGATCGGGCAGTCCATGGCCGATTCCACGAGCAGTCTGCGAACATTGGCGATCTTCAGTGCTTTCGATTCCACTTTTGTGCGGTAAGTGTACTCGTCAAAGCATTCGCGCTTGGCTGTGGTGCGGCACACGTGGAGATACACTGTACAGTTCTGGTGCTCAAAGGGCAGGGCCGCGTGGCTGCAGGTGCGCAGACCACGACCAATGACCTGCTCGATACGGCTCATGTTCCACCACGGATCCACAATGTGGACCTGACGCACGAACCGAAAGTCCACACCCTCTGAGATCTTGGGCGTCGTGATGATGACGCGAACCAGACTACCGTCCATGTTCTTGGGGTCGCGGGCCAAGGACAACAGACTTGCGATCTTGGAGGTCGTGGCTTCCGAGAGCAGAATGTACTTGCCCTTCGTGCCCTTACGTCCGACCAGGAGCGGCGTTCCATCGTTTGCAGGCATGTACCCATGTTCCTCCAGCGCCATGGCAAAGAGACGAGCTCCACGCTCGACATAGTTGGAGTAGACCAGGCACACACCCACACCCGCCTCGACGGACTTGATGATGGTGGAGAACTTGGCAGCATAGTTCGGAAGCTGCTCGGGGGTCAGGAAGGGCTCACCCACATACTCGTACTGATCTCCAGCCAGCTTGAAGACTTCTCCAAACTTCTTGTTGCTGGGCAGAACCGAGATGGTCGGCATCATCATGGCCTGCCGCTTCTCGTCGTCCTTGTCATCTCCTGCAGCCTCGCCCAACGCCTTGCCCTGTTCGCCCTGGACCTGTGACGCCACTACACTCAGGTACTTCATGCGGTCCGTGTCGGCAAGGTTGCGGTTCTTGCCGACAAAAGAGTAGGTGCGATCGTCGGGGGCCTCGTTGGGCGGCGGAAGACGGAAAGGGAAGGTGAACGGATTTTCGCCCTTGACGAAGGAGACATAGCGCTGGCACCAGTCACGAAACTCAGATTCCTTGGCAGGCTTGATCTTGCCGTCGGCATTGAAGTAGTCAGAGGCCTTCAGTTTCTTGGTCAGGCTCAGGGTGCGATCGTTCCAGCCAAACAGGTTCATGTAGTACACAATCTCCTCGTAGGACTCGTACATCGGAGTCGCCGTGAGCAGAACCAGCACCAGCCCAGTGGCCGTCTTGACCACCTTTTCCATACCCGCGGATACGGATTTTTCCACCTCCAGGTCTCCACCCTCTCGCAGGTTGTGCGCCTCGTCGACAATGATCAGACGGTTGTCAAAGGTCTCGTGGATCCACTTGTCGGCGTCCTCGGGGCTCATGTCGTTCAGTGCCTCCTCGACGCGGTTGCCGAAGGAGTTGTACCCCACGAATTCGTAGAACTCAGAAATCATGCGGTCGGCCAGGGTCTTGAGACGGAGTCGGACCTCAGGGACTTTCCACTGCATGGGCTCAGAGACGATGCGGGTGAGCATCTCCAGGTAGCGAGTGCCCGTGCACTGCTTGGACGACAGGACCTTGCTTGTCTCGTCGAGCTTGGTGCGGCCTACATCAAAGATCTCCTTGCGGAAGTTGGACTGGACGGCAGGTCCCGCGATGATCAGGACCTTCTTGTCTTGGAACTCGGGTCGCAGAATGTACTCTTCGGCAATCTGAATGGAAGAACAGGTCTTGCCCACGCCTGTGCCGTGGACCATCAGTAAATCGCGCGTAGGGCTGTCAGGGGACAGAACTCGACGCAGGAACAATTGTTGGGGTTGCAGGGAGAATTCGGTCGCTCCACACATTTCTGTGCGCAAGGACTGCAGGTTCTCCACCGACGCAGCCGGCAAGGAGTTCACTCGAATCTCCGCCAACTCGGGATGAGTCAGATTGGCCATTGCTTTAGGGTTAGATGAGTTTGGGCAGGCCCCGCCGACGGTGAGTCTTGCGACCCCCGCCGTAAGGACCCCGAAACATGCCTGAACGCCGTGGAAGTCCAGCGGGGCGCAGCGGCTCCTCTTCCATTGATGCTGCTGGTACTGGTGCCAGACTGCCCATAGTACCTGATTTAACAGGACCGCGGACTGCCTCAGCGATGATCGGAAGTCCTGTCAGTCCATCCCGATTAACAAACGTTCGCAATGCGGTCTGAATCGGTACTAGCAGTGCATTCCATTCATCAGTTCCAAATAATCTCGGTGGATCCCCGAACACCCGCCCGCCTTGAGGTGTTCTTGAAAACCCAGCAAAGTACGTACTGCCTCCGTCGTTATCGGTAAGCACGTCTTCAAGCATAGAGAGAAAAATCAGTAAGTACATGTCAAGACCGACAAGGCCACTTGCTGTTGCTATCGCTGTTAAAATCCCGATGACCTCTTGAGCCAGCGGCTGATTACGTGGTTCTCTCAGGAGAACAAACCTTGGATCAGCTAATGTAGGCGGGCCGACAACGGACTGGGATGAGCGACAGGAGAGAATGCACTGGATGAGCTCAGTGACGATCGATGATTCGTATGGTTCACGATATTCTTCTTGGCAGTTCGTGCTAATGTCGTCAACATCGGCATCCCATTGAATCGCGATTTCCTCGAGAGTTTCCTGCAATGCTGCGTGCATATCCGATGCGGCTACCAGTACTTTGATAGCGGGCGGCGCCGCCTGCGCGGGTGCGTTCAATGCTACAGTTGTGATCACCGAATTCACATCCCGTACGGCCCTTGAGCAGATACGCCGGAAACGCTCTCCTAATTCATACGATTGTGCGACTGCCGCTCCACCAGTCTGCACATGACCACCCCCGCCAGCAGGGGCGCGGGGCGGTATTTCGGCGCGCAAATCCGACGCGGGTGGGGTTAGGTTGGTGAAGCACATCATCACCTCTGGCAAGCTAATAACAAATGTCCTCATCTCGGCACCCGTTAGTTCTTGGATGTAGTAGCACGACATGAACCACTCTGTCCAGTTCTTCCATGTCGGATTTACGATTGTCTGGGAGACTGGGTCTTGGCGCGGCCGTGGCGGTTGCGTGAGGCCGCGCTGTGGTAAGGTGATACCAGCGAGTAGGGGCGCCATTTCAAAGGCGGGGGCAACCACGTCATCACCAGCATAGGAAATGAAGGCATCAAGCTTTTCACGCAAATCTGCGAATGCTTCATATCGTACAGATGCTTGGGCGGGCGTTTCTCGATCAGGATTGTACCTACCAAAGAACAGGATGTTGGCAAGCTTCCGGTAGGCGGCCGTCACGGGAGCAACATCTGCAGCTGAAAAGTCAAACATCAAGTTCGTTGCTTTCGACGCAACGTAGGCCTGTTCGGCACTTGCAGTTGACTTGAGCAGCATCGAGTCCCTCTTGATTGGACCCAGTGTTCCAGGCGCAGGAGGCGGGCCACGAGAAAAGGTTAGATTCAGGAAAGTTGGAAGGCCGGCAAGACCCATCTCAAGCTGGGTTCGCAATGCGGCTAGTTGACTGCCTGGAGCATTGAGCTGGGGCTGTATAGCTTCTGGAGTAGTCTCAGATAACGTCCGAATAGTACGGACATCGGCTGGGGTTGGAATATTCTGTGCACCAACCTCGGTGTTTACGCGGAGCGCCCGATTAGCCCGCTGAGACGCCAATATCCTGATCAATGCAGACGACAGGACTTCAGAGTATATCGGTCGAAAAGTGATAGCGCCCTCCAGATACGCCTCAACGGTGTTGTGACCGCCTGCCTTTGCCCCCGTGATAGCCGTTAGTAGGTTACTTTTATGCGGTTCATCGCCGCGGTCACTAAGAATTCCATTCGCTGCAATCGAGTTGAACTGGCCCAACATGTAGTTAAACCCGCTCCTCGGGGGGCTGAGCACATCCGATATTGTTTGAAGTCTCTCAAGACTACCCTCTGCCCAGTATCTGAAGTCGCGTGCGGGACCAAGTCCGTCGTCGACGCCGCCTGGCGCGGGATACCGTGTGACAACAATGTGGTCGCTGTGCTGCCAGAAGGTGCCCCGTTTTTGGTTGACCTTGCTGGCTTCAGCCGCAAGAATGTCACCCGAGCAGTTCAGGTCGTTGATGTTTGGAGCACGCATCTGCCCGTAGTCACCCTCGCGCTTCCAATCGAGTGCGATGCGCTGGACTAGTTCTGCCGCCGCGGTGCGGCATCGACCAAATGGGAGACTGTAGACCCAGTTCACTAGCGGCTGCAGACTCAATACCTTGCTGTTGGTACCGCCCGTTGACACGAGCCGTTCAGCTGCCGTCGAGTCGCTCTTCGCCCTCTCCATCTCTTCCATAATGTTACACAGATAGGTCACAGTTGGACCTGTAGTCTTCGCTGGACTGAACGGGAAGTCTAATGGCTTGTTTTCCCAGCATCCAGGCACAGCGGCAATCAAGAGCCGCACATTGAAGCCATACGGGTTCTTGTGACTATATCCCCGATCGACTATCCTGAACTCGACTTCACCCTCCGTGTAGATGTTGCTCTCCGCAACGTAGTCGGGTTGCATGCCAAGAGCTGGAGCTGGTGCCCAGGCGAACGGGAGGCGAGACGGCGGCCTCAGTCGAGCAGTATCCGGCCACACGTACCGATTGCGCGCACTCTGGAGACTCGTTCCAGCTGAATCTGCAAAGTTGGTCGGGTACAATGCATTGTAGACCTGGTCAATATTGGTGAAGACGTCATCCACTCGCCCAGGGCTCATGTCGTAGGTTATACCGCGAGGCATGTTAATGGTGGGGTTCTCTGTCGCCTCGCTAGCACCAGCAAACAGGTAACGAAGAATAAACTCTGCGATACTGGATCGCTCTGCAGCGGATAAACTCTTGATGGGGCGCGCTCCATTGTTGAGGTCTATGGTCCCCTGTGAATCCTTCTTTGCCCTGAGAGCTGTGAGTATGGGATGTCCATCGGTATTCATATCCGCAAGGACCTCGTCGTATGTCAAGCTCATCCTACCAGCCGCGCGAACTTCCATAGGGTACTTCTCTGCAAGGAACTCCCGTACCTTGTTCTCGAAGTCGGACAACTTGCCAGCAATACGTGCTCTGCCGCCAATCGTGGAAAGATTTTTGAACCCCACCGTCACGTCATCGTGTTCGCCCGCTGCGTCCAGAGGTGCAACTGGGAATCCGAGGATTTGGCTGTAGACGTTGTTGATGATTCCGCGAATGATCCGCGCCTGTCCCGCGTTCCCATGACGTTCTGTGAACCAAAAGTCGTGAAGCGTGTCCAGCAGCTTGAGCAAATCGGTCGGTGTTAACTGCCCAGGGGCTATTCTACCACGAATGCCGCCTCGCATGGGCTCCTTCTGTCGGCCCCCGAACACGATGGCGGACATATTACTCTCTCAACGGATTCTATTTGGCTACCACATACTCAGGTCCTCAATCCTACAGTCGCCTGATCCTGCCTCTTCCAGAGCCTTGTTGGCCTCGTCGAGGTCGGTGGTGTCACGCCCCTCTGTGCCCTCGGGGCCCTCGGGCAGCTTGGACTCATCCACCAGAATATCCACAAAGCCCGTTCCGCAGGGGGGTTTCTGTCCGAACATGATGTTCGCAGACACGCCCCTCATGGTGTCGTACTCGGCACCCACCGCTGCCTCGAACATCACCTTGGATGTCTCCTCGAAGCTCGACTTGGCCAGCACACCCGTCTCGTTCTTCTTCATGCCGAAGCGGTTGACGGGCACGATGCGGCCACTGAAGGTCATGCTGTCCACCAGCACCGAGAGGTGGTGGTAATTGACCTTCTCGGAGCTGAAGACCTCATTGAACTCCTCATACAAGGCGATGCGCGCGGTCTCGATGCCGAAGACCTCATTGATCTCGTGGATGTCGTTCGAGAAGGTGCGAGTCATGTCCACGCCTGGGAACACGAAGAGGTCGTACAGATTCGTGCCCTCCAGATCCAACACATACTGATCCTTGGTCACATATCCGCCAAGGGAATCGTCGTAGAGCATCTCGTTCTTGAGAGTGCGCACGAACACGCGACCGATCCCGTCCATGCCCGTGAGGGGAGAACTCAGAATTGAGTCCTCGAGCTGGCGGAGGACTGTGGGGTTCTTCACCACGCTGGCGGCAATCTCCAGGCGCAGAATGAGCTTGGATGCGTTGCGGTCCGAGGTCACGCACTTGACATCCACACCCGTCATGGAGTTCTGAATCTTGGCCTGCACCTCCACCAGGTCCATGATGTTGCGGTTAACCATCTCCTGGTCGTCCAGCTCGAGGCGCATGACCCACGGAGACGCACACTCTGCCTTGCCCTGCGCGAACTGCTCGTACAGCGCCAGGACCTCGCGGTCCTCGTCCATGACCGTGGTTGCGGCCAGGGGATACGGATCGTAGTAGATCTTGACCGACCGCGTGATGTTCCGCAGAGTGGTCTTTTGAATTTCCTTCATCTTGGCGATTGCCTCGCGTTTGGTGGTGTTCGGTGTCAGGTAAGCCGTGTTGCCAGGGCGCTTGGGATTCGCTGAGGCGGACAGCAACTCCTCGATACGCGGCACACCTGAAGTCGCATTGGCCTTGACCGTTCCTGCAGAGTGGAAGGTGTTCAGGGTCAGCTGCGTCGTCGGCTCACCAATGGACTGGGCAGCCAGAACGCCCACCATCTCTCCTGCGTGGCACTGGGCCTTCAGGTAGCGGAAGCGAATCTCGGCCATGAGCTCCTTGAACATCTCCTCCGTCAGACGATGGACCACGATGGACTTCTTGGGAGCCAGGAAGAATCGCAGAATCGCATGGAACACCTTGTTCACGGGGAACTCCTTGGTGAAGGCCGTGATCGTCTCCACCACCGTGGTCGGGGTCAGGGAGGTCTTGGTGGAGTAGCTGTTGGAGTACTTGGACAGCAGGCGGGCTACATTCACGGGCGTCGACACCTTGTCCTCGCCCTTGCGGTAGCGGAACACATGCTTGACCAGCAGGTCGCGGTCAGCCAGAATCTCATCCACCATGTCAGGGCTCGTGTCCACCTCCGCGCTCAGGAAGGGATTGACATCGGCTGGCGACAGCGCATACTCCTTGTACACCGTCTCCATGGACATTTCTGCAAGAGGAATCACCTGCTCCTCCACAGACTGTGTGTCCACACCGTCCTCGCCGTACACATACTGAATCACCGAGCCCAGCACATTGCGCACCGAGCCATCGTACTCGAGGTGCTGATCCTCCATCGTCTTCATCAGACGGCGCTGGATATAGCCCGTATCCGAAGTCTTGACGGCCGTATCAATCAGACCCTCGCGTCCTGCCTGGGCGTGGAAGAAGAACTCAGCAGGCATCAGTCCCGACACGAAGGAGTTCTGGACGAACCCGCGGGACTCGGCGCCATCGTCGTAGCGGGCAAAGTGGGGCAACGTACGGTCCTGCAGAGTGTACTGAACGCGGCGACCCTCGATAAGCTGCTGGCCCAGCAACGCCACCATCTGGGTGATATTCTGAGGACCTCCCTTCGACCCCGAGTTGACCATCTGAATCATGCGATTGTCCGAGGGCAGGGACTTGACCACCTCCATGTTGATGTCAGAGGCCACGGTCTTCAGAGCCGACGAGATCTTGTCCTCCAGGTCCTCTCCGTCACTCATGCCCGACACATTCTTGAAGGTCCCTGCGTGAATGTCCGTCAGAATCGCCGCCACGGATGCACGCGCCTCCGCCAGCTTTGCGTCCACGAACCGCTGAGTCTCAATGTTCGAGATCAGGTCTGCCGTGCCCACCGAGAAGCCTGTGAACAGATTGAATCGCGTGACCACAGACTGAATGTCGTTGATGAGCTGACCCGCACGCTCGGGGCCAAAGTCATTGTAGACCGTGTGAATCAGAGCCGTGCATGCCGACTTGCGCATGATGCCCTTGATCAGCTGTCCATTCTCGATCGTCACGGAACCCTTGAAGTTCATGATCGGGAAGGCGGTTGAGATGATCTCTGCACCTGTCCACGGCGCATTCTTGCGCGTGAAGGGTCGCTTGATCTTGGCAATGATGTTCATGGCCACCACCTCAGGAACCGTCACGTCGGGAAGGGTGATGCGGTAGATGCCCGTCATGGTGTCCTGAAACAGCTGAATGATCGGGCTGTTCGTACGAGGGCTGATGATGTTCCGCAGGACAGACGCCAGGTAGCGCAACTCGGTAGCCGCAGCGATGGACTGCGGCACGTGCATGTTCATCTCGTCGCCGTCAAAGTCTGCGTTATAGGGACGCGTGGCCGAGACATTCAGGCGGAAGGTGGAGTACGGCAGAACCACCACACGGTGCGCCATCATGGAGGCCTTGTGCAGAGACGGCTGTCGGTTGAACAGGACAATGTCTCCATCCAGCAGGTGGCGGTGGACCACGTCGCCCTCGCGGAGATCCAGTGTCTCGGCATTCACGAAGCGCAGAGACACAGACCGCTTGTCCTGCTTGAGGAACACGGTCTTGGCGCCAGGGTGCTTGTCGGGTCCGTTGCGAATGTAGCCCATGAGACGATCGCGGTTGTACACGCTCACAATCTCGGGAAAGGTCAGGTTCACGGCAATCTCCAGCGGCACACCCAGCTCGTCCAGCTCGATATTGGCATCGGGCGTGATCACGGAGCGGGCCGAGAAGTCCACGCGCTTGCCCATCAGGTTCCCGCGAACACGGCCTGTCTTGGCACCGAAGCGGGCCTTCAGAGTGCGCAGAGGTCGGCCTGAGCGCTGGGCTGCAGGTGCCATGCCCTTGATGTCATTGTCCACATAGGTGGCCACATCATACTGGAGCAACGCAGTGTGGCGGTCAATGACCTCAGCCGTCTCGCCCTTGTCCATGCGGTCGCGCAGACTCTGATTGTGACGGAGGATGGAAATCAGAATGTGCGTGAGGTCATCCTCCATCCGCTGGTTGTCGTCCATCACAACCGACGGACGCACCGTCAGCGGAGGAACCGCGAGGACCGTGCACACCATCCACTCGGGACGAGCAAACAGAGGATTGAACCCAAGGTTCTCGCAGTCCTCGTTGGTAATGCGCTGGAAGGCCCGCAGGATCATCTCCGTCTGCAGGGGTGTCGGCGGTCCCGTCTCTGCCACGGCATCTCCCTTTACCACTGCGAACTTCCCTTCTAGAGAGGCAGCCTTGCCCACCACCTTGGCCACCTTGGCAAACACTGTGGTGTTGCAGTTCGGGCAGGAAAGCGGCTTCTTCTTTGCAAGAATGTCGCGGATCTCCTTGAAGCGCCCCATACCTGGAGGCGACTCAGGGCTCGACTTGGCCAGTGGCGTCGAGCAGCTGAGGCAGATGCAATTGCACAGCTTCTCGATTACATCAAAGAACTGGTACAGGTACACGGGCCGAGCCAGCGTAATGTGTCCAAAGTGTCCAGGGCAGTACTGGTTGGTCTGCTTGCAGGTGGGGCAGACCTTGCCGTTCTCAATCACTCCGAAACGCGAATCAAACACGCCATTCGGCGCGGGATTCCCGCTGAGATAGGTCTTGTCGGTGGTGACCTCCACGACGCTGCGCTTGACGATGTCATCGGGGTTTGCGATGCCAAACTGAACGCCTACGATTGTGTCACCCATTGTACTATCGTTATCCTTCCGTGTAGATTATTCGTTTTTTGGTAGAACCACGCCGAACAATTTCAGAGTTGCAGACCAAAACTCATCATCCTGCAGAACCCGCTCCAGCTGCTCCTCAGTGGACGGGGGCACTGCCACGGATTCAATCATTGCATGAAACTCCTCGCCTTTCCGTTCCCAAAACAGCCTGTCGCGGATCCGATGTGTCTGCAGATAATGGAACACGGCAGTGCACAGCACATTGGTGTCGTAGGGATCCACGCCAAAGCCCTTCTCGGAATCTTGCAGATCCATCACTGCGTCCTCCCAGTCTGCGTCGAGCAACAACTTCTCCTTCGGGTCCATTGCCTAGGCGACTCAAAAAAAGACTCGGCGGTTTACACTGTCAATGCTGTCATAACCCAGTTTACGCTGAAGAAGTTGGGTGTGTCGGGGATCACCTTCGTTGCAGAGGTCCCATTCAAGGCGGTGATTGTAACTGCGCAAGTGAGATTCCAGTTACCGTTCCCGACCTGGCTTATTGCAATCGAGCTCAACATAACAGCGCAGCCGCTAATGGATTGTGGTATGACCGATGTGGTCCAGAATCCAAGTGGTGTGCTAGTTGGTAACTTGGCACTAATCTGAACCGTGGGGCTTGTAAAGATGTACTGGTACGTCACTGGCGGGTTTCCTCCAATGAGTGCAAGACTTGTAGTTCCAGCGACGTAAGAAGGAATCCCATATGGGCCCGTGGAGCCCGGGGTTCCAGGACCGTTTGGTCCTGGTACTCCTTTGGTACCAGTATTTCCAGTAATGCCAATCAATCCGAACGGGCCCGTGGGTCCAGTCCACCCAGTTGGGCCCATCAAGCCAGTTGCGCCCGTCAATCCAGTCGGTCCAGTCAGACCAACCAGTCCAGCAGCGCCCGTCCAACCAGTCGCACCGTCACCGCCTGGCACACCTACCCAAGGACCCACACTCACGGTGTTGTGATCTGGAGCTGGGCCTGGACGCCCAGTGGGTCCTGTAATTCCTGTGATTCCTGGGGGGCCTCGAAGACCAGGCGCGGTTGGTCCCTCGATGCCCGTGGGTCCAGTGGATCCTGTGATACCCGCTACATTCGACACAGGACCCGCTGGTCCCGTTGATCCTCTAGGTCCTGGATACCCCGTTCCAGCAGGTCCGCGTGGACCTGTAGGTCCTTGGACACCCGCTGCGCCATAGGATGCATTCGGCCCTGTGAGTCCCTGGTGTCCCTGAGGACCCACTGGACCAGGACCCGTTGGACCCGTTGGACCTGTAACTCCAAATTGAGGAAGTCCCGCAACAACGGGTCCCGTAACGCCTGGAATACCAAACGGACCTGTGAAGCCAGTTCCGCCCGTTGTCACATCGTCTCCCCGAGGACCCGTCGTGCCACTCGGACCCACGGGTCCAGGAGGCCCTTGTGGCCCAAGTCCCCCCGTTTGGCCCACAACATAGCGAGCATCCGTCATTGTTGTTACGGCAGATAGTAAAAAGGCCCCACGGTATACTGCACAACACAGGGCACTCCGTTCGTCGTCGCTGGCCCAGGCTGGGAGGACAACGTCAAACTGACATACCAAGTGGTCCCACCATTCGGGACATAAAAATTCAGAGACTGGATACCGAAGGCGCGCGCTGGGCATGTATTCGAGGTGATGGCAATAGAGCTTGGCCAGATCGTTGAGTAGGTGGATGGAACCCCTGTGTTAGAGAGTACTGTGTCACTGGGACTGTACGTTGTATCAACCCCTCCAAAGCCAAGAACAAGGCTGGAGGCTGTTCTCGGAGTGGCTCCAGTAGGTCCCGTGGGACCCGTCGGTCCCGCTGGACCTGTTTTTCCACTCAGGCCAGTAGGGCCTGGGGGGCCATCTGCACCCGTGGGGCCTGTCGGACCCGTGGGACCACTCAGTCCACTTGGACCAGTATATCCAGGACCCGTCAGTCCAGTGGCTCCCGTCAGCCCCGATGGACCTGTCACTCCCATGGGTCCAGTTGTTCCTGTGGCACCTCGTGCTCCAGTGGGTCCAGTAGGACCTGTGTTCAGGTAGGTGAAGGTTCCCGTGACTCCTGGGGGACCCTGCGGACCGATTGCGCCAGGAGGACCCACAAGCCCGACGGCACCTGGAAGTCCCGTAGGTCCAGTCGATCCTTGCGGTCCACGAAATCCGCGGGGACCTGTGGGACCCGTGGGTCCTGTCCAACCAGTTACTCCAGTTACTCCAGTCAATCCCGTAGGTCCGACCATACCCGTGAAGCCCGTGGCTCCTGTGGCTCCAGTGTTTGTTGACGATCCTGGGGGACCTACTGCTCCTCCTGGTCCAGTCGGACCCGTATTAAGTCCAGGTGGCCCAGTTGTACCCGTGTATCCAGTAGCGGGTATCGTTGTTCCAGTGGGCCCTGTTACTCCAGTGGGTCCTGTTACTCCAGTGGGTCCTCGAAACTTCGCAAGACCCGAATCTCCCTGGACACCCGCGGGGCCAATGGGACCCGTCGAGCCAGGAGGACCTGTAGGACCAGGAGGACCTGGGGGTCCTGGATATATGTTGGGAGGGCAATTTACGAGACCAACGCCTGGTACGTACTGTGCAAGGCTCATTGCTTGTCTTTATTAGAGGTTTGAAAACGTAGTTGGCGAATAGACCGCTACCTTCCAATGGTTATAGTCGGGATCCTTCACGAACATGAGCTGCGCGCTTCCTGTCACGGGTCCGATCACATTGCTTCCCTGCGGCCAAGTGTATGTGACCTTATCGTTCGAGCTTGCGTTATACGAAGTTTGATAGATCAGGACATACACATTTCCAGTAACGAGGTACGGAAGGCTTACTGTGCAGGTTCCATTCACAATCAGGATATTGGTGCTGTTGTACACGATATTTATGCTACTGGATGGGGTTATCGAGTATGTCGTTGGCAAAAACAGCGGACCCGTCGGACCCGTCGTTCCAGTCCACCCTGTTGGACCCGATGCTCCCGTTGCAGTGGCATAACCGTTCGCTCCCGCAGGTCCAGTTGCTCCAGTCCATCCTGTCGGGCCTGATGCTCCCGTCGAAGTGGCAGCGCCGTTCATGCCAGGTGGACCCGTAGCGCCCGTCAATCCAGTTGATCCCGTGGGTCCGACAGCGATTGGACCCGTAGCACCCGTCGTTCCAGTGAGACCCGTGGGACCCACCGATCCTTGCGATCCCTGTGGTCCACGCGCACCCACATACCCAGGGTGACCGCGAGGTCCTGTGGCGCCCGTATTCGTCGAAACTCCATTCAGACCTTGCGGGCCTGCTGGACCTGTCAACCCAGTGGGGCCAAATGTACCCGTGGGACCCGCCAGTCCAGTGGGTCCTGTCATTCCAGTCCACCCCGTAAGTCCAATGCCGCGTTCGCCTATAGGACCCTGCAGTCCCGTGGGACCCGTCACTCCCATTATGCCCTGGGGGCCTTGGTCTCCAGGACTGCCTGCCTCGCCGTTCGAACCCGGGGGTCCAGTTGGGCCTGTCCATCCAGTCGAGCCTGACCACCCAGTCGGGCCCGTTGCTCCTGTATTGAGTGCAGTGCCCATCGGGCCAGTCGCTCCAGTCGCTCCAACGATTCCAGTGGGACCCGTCTTGCCAGTGAATCCAGTAGCTCCCGTGAGACCCGTTGGTCCCGTGGCGACAGCACCTGTGGGGCCCGTCCATCCTGTGGCTCCAGTCCATCCTGTGGGACCCGTCCATCCCGTAGCACCCGTCAATCCCGTGGGACCCGTGCTTCCAATCGGACCCGTGAATCCCATTGCACCCAGGGTCGTGGTTCCGTAATTGATATAGGCAGTGCCCGTCGAACCTCCGAACATCTCGATAAAGGGCCCAATCAAGTAATTGTGACCAAAGTATCCAGACATGTTGACAGCTGCATTGTAGGTGAAGACTGTCGTGCCGCTCACGGAGAAGGTAAAGTACACTCCATCAAAGACGACGCCCAACACATAGGAGGATACAGGAAGAGCCGCAGATGTCGTCTGTGCGCTACCATTCGCATAGATGCGGTAATTTCCAGCACCATCCAGTCCGAAATACGCACACGCCTGTGTCCCGATCTGAGGGTCTCCACCCGAGATGTAGAGCGAGATTCCAACGTCAAGAGTTCCGCTCGTGTACGAAAGAGGCGACGACGAGGTGTTGTACAGGGAAATGAAGATTGGTGTCGACGCAAGTGCCGAAGAAATGCCACCCAGTCCGCTTCCTGCTACTGTGACCTGAAGTCCATTTACTGTGCCAATTGCTGTTGTGGTTCCCGATCCAAGCAGGGTGTACGGAGGGAAGGGATAGTAGCCCTTTCCAGTTGGTCCTGTGACTCCCATTGGGCCCGCTTGGTATGGACCCGTGGGTCCCGTGAGCCCTACTTGGTAGCTGCTATTCCAACGGAAGCCCGTGATCGCTGGCGCATTGGCAGGCACGACTCCGAACGCATAGTACGTCGCCATTGTCGACACGAGGTCTAGTGTGGCGGAATACACCTGCTGCGAGTTCACGAAGTAGCGCATCGTCACGCCATCGTATGCGACCAAGTACACGTCACCCGCAGTGTGTGTATTGATGGGGACTGTCACGGCTCCATGGTAAACCTGAACGGTCTGGTCAGTCTGAATGGCAAATGCATAGTAATCGCGCGTTCCCGAAACAAAGGGTATGTCCGTCATAATTCCGATGAATCCAGGTCCACCTGCCTGTGTGGCCCCGAACACGCCACTCGCGTAGCCTCCGACGATCGCAGGAATCGTACCATATAACACACCCTGTCCGCTGGTGTTCCCCGTCAGCGTGAGACCAGATACACTGCCCCCAACCACAAGGGGTCCGCTGGTCGTGTAGGGAGGGAGTGGAGCGGGGAGGCCCGTGGGACCAAATGACCGCGACTGCCACTGAAAGCCAGTCACTGCAGGACCACCATTGTACAAGTATGCCGCCGCGTACAACGTAGTCAAGGACACTGCAAACGAGTAAACGACCGACCCGTTGATGTAGTAATAAACCGCAGTTCCGTCGTAGAACAGCGAATATGTATCAGATGCGTTGTGAGTGTATGAAATCGGAATGTAGGACGTTCCGTTCGTTACGGCAATCTGTGTTCCATTGTTGTAGAAGTTAAACCCGTAGTAGTGGTAGCTTGTACCAGGCGTAAGAGACTGCGTTGCCGTGAATGCGATCGGACCGTTCAGGTACGAGACCGTACCCACGACAGCAGTCAGGGTGGCACCCACTGCAGATGGGAGAGCGCCAAAGAAGGTGGCGTCTTGGGTTCCATCCGAGACCAGCGTAAGTCCCGATGTCGTGGGTGTTACGAGAGCATGTGCACTTGTGTAGGGAAGCGTATAGATAGGGCCAGTGGGTCCAGCGACGCTGCTCCCCCAACGAAAGCTCGTCGTTGCGGCAAAGCGATAGTCTACAAACCCAAGGGAATACAGAGTTGTAAGGGTTACTGGCATAGAATAGACAAGCAGAGAGTTGACGAAGAAGTTCATGTTCGCGCCATCGTATGCAATGTAAAAGACATCACCTGCGGAGTGGGACCCCAGCGTCACATTGCTGGCACCGCCCACTCCGTAGACAATGTAGATTGTGCCGCCCTGTGCTACGAATGAATAGTATGTGGAGGTTGAACTATTAAATGGTGACGATGTCGTGAAACCAATTTGGCTGGTCGATGTCGTGTTTGCAGCACCTCCAAGTACACCACCCACATATGCCCCCGATAAGAATGGGATTGAACCGATGAGGTAACCATTGCCCCCCCCAGGAGTCAGTGTGAGGCCGCCATTTGTCGATGTAATCGTAATTGTTCCTCCCGTAACATAGGATGGAATGTTAGGGGGACCTGTCGGGCCTGTCGCACCTGTCGCCATCTTGTGTTAATGATCGTTTAAAAAAGCCCCGATGTTTACACAAATGGCGAACACTGGACCCACCGGATCTACGCTTCCCAGTCCCTTTGTGTTTCCGACTGCAGCTACAGGGTCCGCACCCCCTCCATTGGTGGTCGACATTGCGGAACTTCTGGCGAGCCACGCGGCCATTGCCTCCCAGGAAGCTGCAGACCGCTCGACACTGTCTGTCTTGCTGAACGAAACTCGGGAAACTCTGCGCCCCCAGATGTTCGCGTGGGCGGCAGCAGGGTTCCCTGCGATCTACATTGTGCAGCAGTTCACCATCTCACCCCCTGAAGTCTGTTCGGACGGGGTGACGCGGAGTGTCTACGACTATGTAGTCTACCTTCTGGGCCAAGACATGACAACTACGATTGCTGGCATCCAGGCATTGTGTGTCGGCGTTCAGATTTCGTATTCGTTCGCTGGAAACACGCTGCGCATTCACGTGAGCAGGGGCTAGGTCGTTAACCATTATAAATTGTTGTAAAATGTCGAATAGCACAATGCAGGAGACGGAGACAAGGCAATGCCTGAGAATGTCAACTTAAGAACATTTGAAGCCGCATTTGTGCCAAAAAAAATTGCGTTTGATGTTAGGTAACATTGCCACCATGTATTGCCCGACACCCATCCGGTAATGGGTATGAACGTTGCAACATTCGTGATCGGATTGTACTTCAGAACGTTAGAACTTCCGGTCGAGAACGGCTGGCAGTAAATACAGCCGTCGGGTCCCAATGTACCCGTTGTCCATCCGTTTGATCCCGCTATCGATGCTCCGGTAGGTACCACATTTGTCGCCGTATTTGTAATAGGATTTATCTTGAGGAAATTAGAAGAATAACTTGGAATACCATAAATATACCCATCGGGTCCCAGTACACCTCCTCTCCAATTATAATTGCCGGCGACCATCGTATAGCTACCGGTACCCGGTGCAATTGTTGTCACTACGTTCGTAGATGTGTTCACACAAAGGATATTCGATGATCCGTATGGTATACCATAAATATTGCCGTTCGGTGCGAGAACGGCACCTAGAAAGTAATAATTTGTCGCTGCATACGTTCCGCCCGTTATATTAGAGAACAAACCTGTTGTCGGATTATACGATAGAAAGTTTGTCGCCAAGTACGGAATGAAATAAATCGTACCATTCGGAGCTACTATTGCACCACGCCATCCGTTAGTCGTATACGTAGCACCGCTAAATGCAATATTGGAACCAACGCCTGCAACCGGATCAATCATAAGAATGTTTGCCGCACCGAATGGACAGAAGTAAATTTTGCCATTCGGATGTAGTGCCGCGCCTTGCCATCCATTTGCTGTAAGTGTTGCACCTGTAGGTGTGAAGGTGCTAAATGCGAATGTATTTGTGTTGAATGTTAAGATACCGGTGGTTACCGAAGGGGCAAAGTAGATATTTCCGTTCGGATGGAGCGAACCTCCTAATCCGCTTGCGTATCCATTGTACGACCCAAGGGCGTATGTTGCGAATGTTGGAGTAGAACCTGCATTTGACGTAATCATTGCATTTATAAACGGCACATAGTCTCGCGTCCAGTTTCCATATGCCACATCTCCATACTGGACGGGCTGAGACGTCGAGGGCGGAATCTTGTAGTATGGGTGTGAGGTCAGAAAGTTAGAGGCAATCATCCACTTCTGGGCCAAATACCCCTCAACTTGTTGACGCTGAGTGGTAGTCAGTGCGTTGTTATAGATGATGATCTCGCCGATATACCCAAACCATGGTTCTGCACCTGATGTCCACGCGTCTCCTCCGATACCGTATGCCAATGAGTTGATAGCGAGAGATGTTGTAGTAACAGCGGTTGTTGTAAATATAGTTCCGTTTGACCATGCATTTATGGCCGTACCGCTTCCAACCATTGAAGCCACGAAGTTTTGGTTAGCGGCCAGAGCAGTCGAGGTTGCCTGTACGCTGTTATAATAGGTTGTAATGTTGTTTGTCTGCACGTCAAATGGCATAATACCGGTGGTCGTAGTGTAATCGGCACCAGATGCCGAATTGTTTGACGTAATACTCACTAACCGCTGGTCATGTCCCAGACCGGCGGTTTGAAGAGAATACGCAACAGCAAAAACACTTAGCCCAGAGGTCTGAAGCGCAGGGGAGAACCCACCAAGGAATCGTGGTGCGTTTGACATGTACATTGCCGGCAATCCGCCGATTGCATTGCTATTCCATGTGGGACTACCACTTGAATTGGCAGCGTTATTACTATGTCCGGACTTGTCGGCCCACGATGTTACAGCTCCTCCGTAAGTTACAGAGCCGCCGTTCACAGACGACCCATCTGCTCCGTCTAGCCACAATGCACATCCGGGAAGATCAATTGGCGAAAAGTATCGACTGAATGTCGGAATCGAGTAGAACGGATGTAACGCAGGTAGAGTAATACCCCATTTCTGTGCAAGATACCCTTCAACTGCTTGACGTTGGGAGGCAGTTAACACGGTGTTGTAGAGTATGATTTCACCAACATTCGCAACTATGTTCGACCCGTCGTATCCAATCCACATGAGGGTTTCAGTCGACGAGAAGGCAGACTGTGTACCCGATGTCGGCGCCGCTCCGTTGATCCCAACGGCCGTTGTGGTCCCACTCCACGAATACGATGCTAAATATGTATTTCCTATGGTTGCGGTGTTGCTGGGGGTTCCAGCACCAATGTTTGTCGTGTACGGGGCAATCGTGCTACCACCTGGGACGTAGCCGAATGCTGGGAAATTGGATTGACCCGCATTGTCTCTCCAAGTAAAGAAAGGATAGTACCCACTGTTTGCGGCAGTGGCTTTGAATAGAACAAAGCTTGTACCCACCAACAAGTTATTGACCGATCCTGATAGATACCCGTTTCCCAAAAAGCTTAAGGACCCGTTTGAACCGATTGTAGTTTTCTTTACACTCGTGGTCACGGTAAATACGACACCGTTTGCCTTGTCTGTTATAGTTGTAACGGACCCTGTTATGGTAGACGAATCAGCACCATCCAACCACACTGTGCATCCAGGGACGCTTCGAGGGTCGAAGCCGTAGATGCTTTTGGATGTGCCGAGGACTTCGGGCATTGTTTGCTAACTAGAAGAAAACAACCCCAGCAGAACCGCCAGATGTCGCAATGAACATCATCGTCAGACTGTTTGCAGGTGGGATTGTAACCGTGTTGGACGGCGTACCTCCCGAGACAGTGTAGGTCATAGTGATGTTGAGGTATGTGCCCGTATTGTTACGGAACACCCAGTACGCACCGTAGTCGTTTGCAGAACCCGTGCTCGATCCGAGTGTGATTGCGTTGAACCCACTGTTCGTGATGTAGTAGTGGGTTCCATATGCACCCGTGGTTACGCTGGTCGTGGTTACGCTGGAGTACAGTGGGCGATATCCCTGTGCCAAAGAAAGTCCGCCGTTCACGGTCAATCCTTGGAACGCAGGCATGGTTGTCGTGCCGATCGCCGCATATCCGTTGGACAAGACTGTACCTCCGATGTAGTTTGACGCCGTATTCACAGGGGTGGTGAAGTTCGAAGATGTTGTATTGTACCCAGAGTTGCTGATGGTTCCGTTCGACAGCGTGCCACCGTTCAAGTTGACGCCTCCGAGCAGGGTTCCTACAAACCCGTTGGTTCCACCCGCATAGATCTGTCCCGACGCGCTCAACTGGTAGCTGATGTTCGCAGCATTGCCTCCGAGGCCGATACCGTATCCGTTGATGGTTGTGTTCGACGAACTGCCCGCGACTGTAAGGGTTGTTGTGGATGGATTCCAGGTGAGTCCAGAGTTACCGTAGATTCCACTGGTTGTTCCCGTTGCCGTCAATAAGTTGTTTGCAGTCGTGCTCCCTGCAATTGTGGCACCGCCTGTTTGCAGAACGCCGTTCACGTAGTATCCACCCTGTACATTGACAGAGTTGGCGGCCGCGCCAACCGTTGGGGCGCCCACGGACAGAACACCTCCTGTGAAGGTCAAGTTCGAGTTTGCAAGTGCTCCCGTTGCGCCAGTGACGGTCAGTATCGCTCCCGGGGTCGCGGTTGCACCATAAATCACTGCGGATCCTGCCACTCCCGTGGGGCCCGTGGGCCCGCCGATTATAGAAGGCGTAGTCCCGACATAAGGCAGAACGATCCTGGATGCGATTGTATTGACGGTTGTCGTAAAGGGGCTCGCTACAATGGTTGACCAATTGTTACCGTTGGTTGAATATGCGATTTCTCCCGTGGCGGACCCAGCTAACCAAACTGAACCGTTCCACGCAACAGCGTTTGCAGTGGGGCTGGAGAATGGGCTGTTCGCAGCAGCTGTCCAGGTCTTACCATCCGTCGAATAGGCGAGAGTGACCCCCGACCCAGAGTATCCCCCTGCCACCCACATGGATCCGTTCCATGCAACTGATGTGGATCCATTAGCAGGGATAAACGGAGATGCTGATGATGTATTCCATGTTTTGCCATCCGTTGACCACGCCATCGTTTGCGCATTGGTAGATCCTCCATACCCACATGCCACCCACAAGAATCCGTTCCACGCAACTGCAGTGACTCGGGATGTGAATGGATATCCACTGCACGAATACCACGTCTTGGCATCCGTCGACCAAGCCATAGCTGAAGGCCCCGTATTCCCCGTTTTGCCGCCTGCCACCCACAAGGTACCATTCCATCCGACGCAGTATACATAGGGGGCGGCGCCACCCGAGAATGGGGACGACGACGCATTTGTCCACGTTCGGCCGTCGGCTGAATATGCAAGACACACAGATGGCGAGGGGCCGCCGCCAATCACCCATATGGACCCGTTCCATGCAGCCGCAAATGTAAAGTACGAAAACGGGCTGGTTGCTGCTGTCCAGTTTATACCATCGGGCGAGTATGCCAGAAGCGTACCGAATCCGCCGCCCGCCAACCACATTGAACCGTTCCATGCAACGCAGTATACATAACTCGTAATAGGATTGGTTGTTGCGAGTGTCCAGTTGAGACCGTCCGATGAGTATCCGAGATTGTTTGTAGCCGTTATGCCACCTGCTACGAAGAAGTTGGATCCGACCGTCATGGGCAGTGCTGCGCCGTTGATGTAGTAGTTGCCCAAGACATTGACCGATCCAGTGGCTGTGACAGCGGGGCCTGTTGGAACTCCAACCGACAAGACTCCACCCGTGAAGGTCAAGTTCGAGTTTGCAAGTGCGCCTGTGGCACCCGTCACCGTCAGTATCGCTCCCGGGGTCGCGGTTGCGCCGTAGATGACTGCGAATCCTGCCACTCCCGTAGGACCCGTGGGTCCCGTGTAATCAGGTCCAGTGGGACCAATCTTGCCCGTGGCACCTGTGAGACCCGTGGATCCCGTCAATCCAGTCGGGCCAGTCAGACCAGTGGGCCCCGTGAGACCAGTCGATCCTGTCAGACCAGTAGGTCCCGTGAGTCCAGTGGATCCAGTCAAGCCAGTGGGTCCCGTCAAACCAGTAGGACCCGTGAGACCCGTGGATCCAGTCAAACCAGTAGGACCCGTGAGACCAGTCGATCCTGTCAAGCCCGTAGGTCCTGTCAACCCCGTGGGACCTGTGAGACCCGTGGATCCCGTCAATCCAGTCGGGCCAGTCAGACCAGTAGGTCCCGTGAGTCCAGTGGATCCAGTCAAGCCAGTGGGTCCCGTCAAACCAGTAGGACCCGTGAGACCCGTGGATCCAGTCAAACCAGTAGGACCCGTGAGACCAGTCGATCCTGTCAAGCCCGTAGGTCCTGTCAACCCCGTGGGACCTGTGAGACCCGTGGATCCCGTCAATCCAGTAGGACCCGTGAGACCAGTCGATCCTGTCAAGCCCGTAGGTCCTGTCAACCCCGTGGGACCTGTGAGACCCGTGGCACCTGTCACACCAGTGGGACCCGTGGCGATGGCACCAGTTGGTCCCGTCCACCCAGTAAGACCAGTGGGACCTGTCAAGCCAGACGGGCCAGTCAGACCAGTGGGACCTGTGACACCCGTGGATCCCGTGAGACCAGTGGAACCCGTAAGACCCGTGGGGCCGCTCAGACCCGTGGGACCCGTCAATCCCGTGGAGCCCGTCAACCCAGTGGGTCCCGTAGCGATGGCACCCGTGGGTCCTGTCCACCCAGTAAGTCCAGTAGAACCAGTAAGTCCAGTAGGGCCCGTCGCAATTGCGCCTGTGGGTCCCGTATATCCTGTAGCGCCCGTAGCTCCCTGTGCGCCTGAAATCTCAAACACGGAGATCGTCGGTCCACCTACCTCACCGAACTGGGCTGCACCGCCAGACACAGAGTATGTGACGATTACAAGCGAATATGTGTAGGTTCCCGCAGGCGGAACATCAATGACTGAAAGGGCATATGGTACATTTGTATTTACTGTAGTGTCCTCGGCTTGTTGAATCTGTGCGAGCGCAGTCGACCCGCGGTATAACTGCAAACGAACCCAGCCATTGCCGCTCGTTGGGTTGAAATCGCCATACGCATTGACTTCGACAGGAAATCCACTCGTTGTGATGTTCGTGCTGATGAGGGTGTAGGGTGTTGATGGCGAGGACGAGAATGTGATCGTGCCCACTGAATTCTGGCTCCAATTAGCACTATACACGATGGTCTTTCCTGCAGGTCCAGTAGCGCCTGTGAGACCCGTGGGTCCCGTAGCAATTGCGCCTGTAGGCCCCGTCACACCCGTGGGGCCCGTGAGTCCAGTCGAACCCGTCAGACCCGTGGGTCCAGTCAAGCCAGTGGATCCAGTCAAGCCAGTGGGTCCAGTGTAATCGGGTCCAGTAGGACCAATCTTGCCCGTGGCACCTGTGAGACCCGTGGATCCAGTCAAGCCAGTGGGACCTGTGAGACCCGTGGCACCTGTCACACCAGTGGGACCCGTCAAGCCAGTAGATCCAGTCAAGCCAGTTGAACCCGTCAGTCCCGTAGGTCCCGTGAGACCCGTGGATCCTGTGACACCCGTGGACCCAGTCAAGCCAGTTGAACCCGTCAGTCCCGTAGGTCCCGTGAGACCCGTGGATCCTGTGACACCCGTGGACCCAGTCAAGCCAGTTGAACCCGTCAGTCCCGTTGGACCCGTCAGACCTGTGGGTCCAGTCAAGCCAGTTGCGCCTGTCAATCCCGTGGGTCCAGTCAATCCAGTTGGACCTGTCAACCCTGTTGGACCCGTCAGTCCCGTTGGACCCGTCAGACCTGTGGGTCCAGTCAAGCCAGTTGCGCCTGTCAATCCCGTGGGTCCAGTCAATCCAGTTGGACCTGTCAACCCTGTTGGACCCGTCAATCCCGTTGGACCCGTGACTCCAGTCGCACCTTGCGAGCCAACGGACACCAATGTCGTGTGAATGTGGGTGGGGTACGCACCCAAGAACGCAATGGTCAAACTGCTGCCCGTCTGGGTTGTAATCCACAAGTTAATCGTCAAGTCGCTCGTGTAATTGTGCGCGGGGACTTCAAGCGTATAGGTATATTGCTGCAGCGATGTTAGCTGGTTCACCGCGGTTCCGCTTGCCGCAACACCTGTGGCAACCGTGCTTCCGCCATCGGAGACACTATAATAAAGTGTGGGCGGGCTGGACGGATTGCTTGCCGTCGCATAAAAGTTCAGGTCCCACAATCCCGCCACCGCAACAATGCCCGCGGCGGCTGCGAGTGCAGCGGATGAAATCGTGAAGGAGATGACATCTGCATTCGTGTACGGACCTGGTGAGTTTCCAGGCACAACCAAGTTGGTCTGTGTCGCACTGCTGAATGTGGTAAGCAATGTTCCTGTTGTGATTTGCGTCCCCGAGTAGCTTCCTCCCGCGTAGTTAAATTGCAGAACCAGACCACCCGAGACACCTGGGGACCCTTGGGGACCCGTTGCTCCCTGGTTTCCTTGTGGGCCAGGCGCTCCCGCAACATAGGGAAGACTGGCGAATGGCGTGATGCCGTCGCCAATCTTGACGTATTCGAATGGCGTCGTCATTGATTATTGCTCAGAAACAATCAACCTGAACGGAAACGTCTGTCCATGTATTGTCGGTTGCAACCATGTAGACGCTCAGGTAATCGCCTGTGTTGAAATTCACACTTGCATTGTAGAAGGACGCAACAAGGCTTCCTGCAGGAATGGTAACCGTCATTGCAGTTCCACCCGTCAGAAGCTGTCCCTTTGGCACACCTGTTGTCGCAGTCGGATTCTTGCACACTGTGACTGTCATATTGGATGTGCCCGATACGGCGCAGGTTACGAGCATCCCCATACAGATGAGCGGCTGTTGAACGCGGTAGAATGCTGGAAGACCCGATGCGTTAGTTGTCTGGTCTGGATAGGATGCGCTAAATATCATCGTGCCTGGCCAGAGCCACCCATACTTTTGCCCAGCCGCCATTTGTCCAAAACATCCGTAGAACAGAGTTGTCGGATACACATACGTTGAAAACCCCTTGCCGCCAGCCGTCTTGGTGACCAAGTCTGTTCCAGGTCCAATCTGGATACCTGCGGACGCCAAATAGGTCGGGTTCACAATGGCCGTGGGACTCGTCTGCAGAATGTCGGATGCCGTATACTGCTGCACGCCTGTGGGCCCTATCGTGCCCACCGTCGTGGTCCGCAATTGGATGGAGCCCGTCTGTGCAGGGTCGGCAGTTTCCACACCCACATACGTTCCCGTGAATGCATTGACCGATGGCTGAGCCACGTAGACATTCGTATCGCGAGTAGTCGCAATGTTCGTATTTGTCACCAGAATTCCGCGCTTGATGCCTGCTCCGTTCGCATAGACGTTGATCGTTGACCCCTTGACGCAGTTGAAGGAGAAGGTGTTTGCACCTAAGGTTCCTGTGCCGTCAAACTGGATACCAAACACGTTGTTAGAGGCAGTATATGTCATACCTGCATTGCAGACGTTCAACACGGTGGTTCGCAGTTTGGACGTCACGGTCGTGGTTCCGTTGTAGTAGATGCCCACCAGATTGTTCGAACCTGTGTAGTTGCTACCCAACGTCAGAGTCAAGTCCTCCACACGACAGTTTTCGCCCATCCTGAGTAGCGTGGTATTGGATGTGGGATTGGAACACACAATCTTGCATGTTTGAGTGTTGAGTCCACGCAGTGCAGTGGTTGAGGGCAGGTTGATACATGCATAGGTCACGTTTCCACACGTGTCCGTGATGGTATTGGTTCCTCCCGTTGGGGATACAAGATACGTTCCAGGCAAAACCCAGATGGTGGAGTTTGAGTTGGTCGGCAACGACACGGACCCAGACCCAATCACTGCATTCACCGCACCTTGGATTGTAGAGAAGGGCAATCCACCGAGATAGGCGGTCGTGTCGTTTCCGTAGACGGAATCAACCCGAGCCACCCAACCCATTTGCATGGTCGGAAGCGCGTTGGAGATTGTCGTGTACATGTAGCCAATCTGCCCAGTCCCGAGCACCATTCCGCCCGTCGCCAGAGTCGCGTATCCTTGGCCAGGCGGTCCAGTGGGTCCAGTGGGCCCCGTCTTTCCTGTCGATCCTGTCAGTCCCGTGGCTCCAGTCAGACCTGTGGAACCTGTCAATCCAGTGGGTCCAGTCAAGCCCGTAGGACCTGTGAGACCCGTAGCACCTGTTGCGCCTGTCAAGCCAGTGGAACCCGTCAATCCAGTGGGTCCTGTCAAGCCAGTGGAACCCGTCAATCCCGTGGATCCTGTGAGACCAGTAGATCCTGTCAAGCCCGTAGCACCCGTCAATCCCGTGGATCCTGTGAGACCAGTAGATCCTGTCAAGCCCGTAGCACCCGTGAGACCCGTGGATCCTGTCAAGCCAGTAGGTCCTGTCAATCCCGTGGCTCCCGTAAGACCAGTGGGACCCGTGAGACCAGTGGGACCCGTGAGACCAGTGGGACCCGTGAGACCCGTGGATCCTGTCAAGCCAGTAGGTCCTGTCAATCCCGTGGCTCCCGTAAGACCAGTGGGACCCGTGAGACCAGTGGATCCTGTCAAGCCCGTAGCACCTGTCAACCCCGTTGGACCCGTCAGACCAGTGGGACCCGTGAGACCAGTGGATCCTGTCAAGCCCGTAGCACCTGTCAACCCCGTTGGACCCGTGAGACCAGTGGGACCCGTGAGACCAGTGGATCCTGTCAAGCCCGTAGCACCCGTCAAACCTGTAGGACCCGTAAGTCCCGTAGCGCCTGTCAGACCTGTGGATCCTGTGAGACCAGTGGATCCTGTCAATCCCGTGGATCCTGTGAGACCAGTGGATCCTGTCAATCCCGTAGTACCCGTGAGTCCAGTCGAGCCTGTCAGACCTGTGGGACCTGTGATACCTGTGGATCCCGTCAGACCCGTGGGTCCCGTGTAATCAGGTCCAGTGGGACCAATCTTGCCCGTGGCACCTGTGAGACCCGTGGGACCTGTGAGACCTGTGGGTCCCGTGAGTCCAGTGGGACCTGTGAGACCAGTGGATCCTGTCAATCCAGTCGGACCAGTAAGACCCGTGGCTCCCGTCAAGCCAGTCGGGCCACTCAGACCTGTAGGCCCTGTCAATCCAGTAGATCCTGTCAACCCAGTCGGGCCACTCAGTCCAGTAGGACCCGTGAGTCCAGTGGATCCCGTCAAGCCAGTAGATCCCGTCAGACCCGTGGGTCCCGTCAGACCCGTGGGTCCCGTCAGACCAGTGGCACCCGTCAAGCCAGTCGGGCCTGTGAGACCCGTGGGTCCTGTCAGACCCGTGGGTCCCGTCAGACCTGTGGATCCCGTCAAGCCAGTGGGACCTGTGAGACCCGTGGGTCCCGTCAGACCTGTGGATCCCGTCAAGCCAGTGGGACCTGTGAGACCTGTAGAACCAGTGAGACCAGTGGGACCTGTCAATCCAGTAGATCCTGTCAATCCAGTAGATCCTGTCAACCCAGTCGGGCCACTCAGTCCAGTAGGACCCGTGAGTCCAGTGGATCCAGTCAAACCAGTAGGGCCCGTGAGACCTGTAGAACCAGTAAGACCAGTGGATCCTGTCAATCCAGTCGGACCAGTAAGACCCGTGGCTCCCGTCAAGCCAGTAGGACCTGTCAAGCCCGTGGATCCTGTCAGACCAGTGGGACCCGTCAAGCCAATAGGTCCTGTCAAGCCCGTGGATCCTGTCAGACCAGTGGGACCCGTCAAGCCAGTAGGTCCTGTCAGACCCGTAGGACCTGTCAGACCAGTGGGACCTGTCAATCCAGTAGATCCTGTCAATCCAGTCGGGCCGCTCAGACCCGTAGGACCTGTCAATCCAGTAGATCCTGTCAAGCCCGTGGGACCCGTGAGGCCAGTAGGTCCTGTCAAGCCCGTGGGACCCGTGAGGCCAGTAGGTCCTGTCAAGCCAGTCGGGCCAGTAAGACCCGTGGCACCTGTGACTCCAGTTGGACCTGTCAACCCCGTGGCACCTGTGAGACCCGTGGCACCTGTGACTCCAGTTGGACCTGTCAACCCCGTGGCACCTGTGACTCCAGTTGGACCTGTCAATCCAGTAGATCCCGTCAAGCCAGTCGGGCCTGTGAGACCCGTGGGTCCCGTCAGACCAGTGGCACCCGTCAAGCCAGTCGGGCCTGTGAGACCCGTGGGTCCCGTCAGACCTGTGGATCCCGTCAAGCCAGTAGATCCCGTCAGACCCGTGGGTCCCGTCAGACCCGTGGGTCCCGTCAGACCTGTGGATCCCGTCAAGCCAGTAGATCCCGTCAGACCCGTGGGTCCCGTCAGACCTGTGGATCCCGTCAAGCCAGTAGATCCCGTCAGACCTGTGGATCCCGTCAGGCCAGTAGATCCCGTCAGACCCGTGGGTCCCGTCAGACCCGTGGGTCCCGTCAGACCCGTGGGTCCCGTCAGACCTGTGGATCCCGTCAAGCCAGTGGGACCTGTGAGACCCGTGGGTCCCGTCAGAC
>Ga0208741_10000063_pt1 | contig 58273 bp, 73 predicted proteins | sample CryBogCBE03Jun09_FD_184576 | JGI IMG/M metagenome (GOLD analysis project Ga0208741, IMG submission 184576) | Freshwater microbial communities from Crystal Bog, Wisconsin, USA - CBE03Jun09 (SPAdes) | ecosystem: Environmental > Aquatic > Freshwater > Lake | place: Crystal Bog, Wisconsin, USA...
AAACAGTGGTGGTTAGGCACTGAAAAAGATATGATTCGTGTTGAGCGTACACTAGCAAGCATGGGTTGGGAAATTGGCGAAGATGAAGGATACGATGACGGTGGTGTGTTTGTAGTACGTGCAGGTGATGTCAATGGCAACAGTTATATCTCATGGCCACATGAAGATTTAACAGAAGGTGTGGCGGAAGAAAAATGTCCGCATTGTAGTGGTCCAATGTTCAGCGAACTAATGATGAACGAAAAGAAAGATGCTTGCTACTACAAAGTCAAAAGTCGCTACAAGGTCTGGCCCAGTGCCTATGCATCAGGTGCACTAGTCAAGTGTCGCAAACGAGGCGCAGCCAACTGGGGCAACAAAGTCACAGAAAGCCTGGTACAAGAACTGGAAGAAAATCTACACGACTGGTTTGGTAAAGAAAAATGGGTGCGCATGGATACCAAGGGCAATATCAAAGGCGACTGTGCCCGCGAGCCTGGCGAAGGCAAACCCAAATGCTTGCCGGCAGCCAAGGCACATGCACTGGGCAAAAAAGGCCGTGCCAGTGCGGCGCAACGCAAACGCAGGCAGGATCCCAATCCTGAACGTCATGGTGCAGCCATCAATGTAGCTACCAAAAAGAAAAACAATGAAGGTGTAACAGAAGACTTCAAACCATCTATGAAAATGGCTGACTACGTGGCACAAGCAGATCGTTTGCACGATGAAATGATGCGATGCCAACGTGCCAACGATCAAGCGGGTTATGAGCGTGCCAAACAACAATATCTTGCACTTGAACGTCAAGCACGTCAAGGCATGGTTCCAGAAGCTGGCCATAACAGCGAACCCGAACAACATCTTGATTCTGAATTACAAAATAAACAAAAATTTGCAATGAGTCATTATTCTAACTATGCACATAATCCACAGGCAGCATTTGACAAGTGGGTACAACGTAGTTTAATGCACAGTGAAGAAGATGATGAAAAAAATGTTGCGGCAATTAAACAACTACAAGTCAAAATGGCAAAGTTAGAAAAGATGATTGCCAATAACTCTCGTAATACACCGTCTATGCAGACTGTATCAGCGGTAGCTGAAACGGCTGCAACCATGCCTCCGAGCCCGGCGGCAGCTGCACAGGCCAAGGCCATAGTGCAAAAAGCTGCAGATGACAGAGCCATATCATTGGCCAACATAGCCAGGGTTGTGCCCAACAATGTTTCGGAAGCGTCAGGAGCATGGCCATTTGATTCTGTCAACGAAGTATCTGACGCTACACTAGCCAGCTACAAACAAAAAGCCCACAAGTCAGCTGAACAACTGAGTGCCGCAGGTCAACACAGGGCTGCCACTGATCGTTATGGCAATATCATGAAGGCCACTGGAAAACAGATTGATAGAACCACAAAAAATATTGCTAGAGCATTGGCAAAAAAATGAGACTAGAAGAATTTGCTCCTGTCGACGAAGACTTGTCGCGCCGAGGATTCATCCAAGGCATAGGTGCTGCAGCCGCAGGAGTTGGCGCCGATGCTGTCGGGGCAGAGCTCAAAAAGATGAAAGTATCAGACACACCCAACGCTAGACTGTTGTATGACGTGGCCAAACCCTACATACACGGCACTGAGCTGGCACAGTTTATGGGTCAGTGTGCTCACGAAACAGCCAACTTTACTACCTTGGTAGAATTAGGCGGCCCAGAACATTTTAAAAACTACGACCCACAGTTTAATCCTCGCAAGGCACGAGAGTTAGGCAACACTGAACCTGGTGATGGTGAACGCTACAAAGGTCGTGGGTTCCTACAAGTAACAGGGCGTGACAACTATCGCCGCATTGGTCAAAGTTTGAAACTGCCACTAGAAGCCAATCCTGCCATGCTGGAACGACCCAATGTGGCAGCCTGGGCTGCAGTATGGTTTTGGATCAAACAGGTGCGAGATCGTGTACACAACTTTGGTAACACCAAACAAGCCACACGCCCTATCAATCCTGGGCTTCGAGGGCTCAAAGACAGAGAACAAAAATTCGCCAGCTACAAGGCTGCTATGAAACCTGTGAAAGTGACACAACGATGAGAGCGCAGGAATTTGTAACTGAAATCAGTCGTGAGCGACTGCAACACTATCTATCACGTGCTGATCAGCAGGTAAGTCGTAGACTGGATCGCATGAGTCAAGCTAGACAGCGATTGGATCGCAGTTATGAAATTTATGATGTAAAAAACCCACAACGCATCATTGATCATTTTGAAGCTGACAACGCACAACAGGCCCAACGTTACTATGAAAATTTCATAGACAACTATAGTAGTGATGTGGATTTTGAATTTGGACTACGTCGTGGCACAGGACTGAATGAAAAGATCAACAATGACATCACACACGGCACATGGCATGCAGAAAAAACAATTACCTTGCCTGATGTTGGTACATTGATGCTTCGTGCTCGCAACACGTCAGATGTGGTTCCACCGCAGTTTGTGGTAGATGTTTACACACCAGAAAACCCAAATAAAAGTATAGGACATTTTAGATTTTTAGTACTAGATTGGGAACCACCCAAGACCACGTGGTTTGCAAGAAAATCCAAACGAGATCCTTATGTGATAGGCGGCAATGTTCGTGTGTGGGATCAGTATCAAAAGAAAGGCATTGCCAGAGCAGTATATGCCTGGGTCAAAAGCCTGGGCAACGATGTGCGACCCAGCACAACTAGAACTCCTGCAGGCATGAGCATGTGGAACAGTTTTGAACGCAATCCCTTGGAAGAAAATACCAAAGATTTTGAAGGCTTGACCCTTAAAATTACTCAGTTGGATCCCTCACAATCAGAACATGCGGGATTTATAGTGACAGCACTGGATCCCACTGGGGGCAAAGAACTAGGCCATGTGGTATTTGCTGACATGGAGCACAATGAATTAGATCCAAGAGATTTATATGTGGATGAAAGATACCAAGGGCAAGGCATTGCTCGAGTCATGTACGACTATGTCAAAAGCCTAGGTTATCGAATACATCGAAGTCCTGATCAAACTCCTGCTGGTCGAGGCGTTTGGGACAAGCACCGAGGTGTAGATGTAAATGTCTGGGAAAATACCAACCCAGGCTCAGTCAAACTGGGACCGCAGTTGTATGCACCACGTCCAAAAAATCTAAACGAAGCACTTAAACCACAAGCAAAGTTATGGACCAGCAGTGCCAAAAAAACCAACTTGGGTTACACCAGTGCCTGGGTCAAATGGGCCAAATCCGAAATGCCAGGGTGGGTAGGAGATCAAGGTCTGTTGTTTGATGTTGCGCCAGGAGCCAAGATACTGACCATAAACTCAGATCGTGACGCCGTGAGGATAGCCAGGCAGTATGGAGCCAATGTCAAAGATGCTATTTCGTTGTTTATGAACATGCCATGGGACAAAATAGCCCAAGATTATGATGCCATACATCATGTGCCATCCAATAGAAGCGTCAATGTGTTCATGAATGCCTGGGATGTAGAAAGTACTGCATGGCTCAACACAGATTTTTTGATCAACCAAAGGCCTGTGAAAATTGTAAAATCTCACCAGAATCAACAAGGTGTGGCGGAAAACTTTGCGGATGGCAAAGGTCCCGGTCGCCCTGGAGACAGTGTTCGCCACGGTATTCCCAAGCATGCTACCATGGCTGAACTAGAAAAGGCCAGCCATGCCAAAGGTCGCAAAGGTCAACTGGCACGTTGGCAACTCAACATGCGCCGTGGGCACAAAAAATGAAAGCTCATGAGATTTTGGCCGAAGGTCGGGCACATCCTGTCATTGTAGTAGATGTTCAACCTGAATATTCAGGAATGAATGACGGCAATGAAAACTCTGTATTCACACAAATTATTCAATTCGTAAATAAACAAACTGGTCCAGTGTTGATGTTCATCAATGCCGAACAGACCGGAGTTAGTCTGGACAGTCTTGACGATGTGTTGGCTTATTGGGAAGATACTGTAACACAAAACGATCCAAATTGGCAGGACGAAGATCCTTTCGCACCCAAAAGTGCAATAAACTGGAATAGATTTGAAATTGTAGACAAAGGTTATGGGTACTTGCGTAGTTGGATGGACCACGGAATTGAACCTGCAGTTATAATTGCCACAATTCGTGAGCTATATCAACAAAAGAAAACGGATAGTAGAGAACTACAATTTCCAGCATCTAACCGACGCACACCACAACAATCTTTGATTATGGGTGCTATGCAAGAAATGGAAGATGATTCTATCAGTGTTAATTGGACCAGTGTGGCACAATTAAAAAGATTCAGCGGTGCATACCTTGTAGGTGGTGCAAGGGATCAATGCCTTCGAGAAGTGGAATTGCTTATGAATGCATTTAATATTCCTTATAAAAGAATAGATAGTTTGGTATACACATAATGAGACTGCGAGAATTCACACCCGACACTCTTGCAGGTAGTTTTGACCGTGGGTTGATCTTCAACAAACTGTGGTTGATCAGTGAATTATCAAAGATCAAAGATTCATTCAGTACCGTCTATATCTTGGGTTCATGGTACGGAAACTTGAGTTTGTTGCTGGCCCGGAGTCGAATTGATTATGATCACATTGTGAATGTGGACTCTGATGCTGATCGAGTGCGCCAAGGGCAGGCCATTGCTAGACACATGCACATGGCAGATCGCATAGAACCCATGGTCAAAGATGCTAATAAATTAAATTACATGCAATTGGATCAAGATGGCCTGGTCATAAATTGCAGTGTGCACGACATGCCAAATCTGGGTTGGTTTGATCACATACCCTCAGGAGCAATGGTTGTGCTACAAAGCCGCACTGATGTAGACTCAGACTTTGACTCTTACCCCTTACAAACCATACTGTATGACGGTGATCACCAGTTTCGAGATCCAGAAACTGAGTACACCAGCTTGCTGCGCATAGGTATTAGATAACAATAAATACAACATGAAACTCTACGACTTTTTACCCGAATCTGTTGCCATAGACGAAGTGGCCATGACACCCACGGAATTTGATCGTGCAGTTGAACAAGGCCAGGCCAAAGGCGTGTTGGTAGGATTTGAATTTGAAGTGCACATGCCCGAAGCCACCCTTGATGCTGCACAATCTCAGGTGGACAATTCCGCAGAGCGACTCAAAGAATTTGATCATGCAATCACTCAGTTCCTTGAAAGCGCTGATCTTGAAACTCTGACACCCAAAGATTTTGACCAGTATTTTGAATTCCGGCGAGCTATAAACGGTTACGCAGACATGCAATCTGCGGCCGACGCCATGAGCCGTGAGAGATTGGTCAGAATACGAACACTGTTTGATCAAATTCCAGAAAAAATTCGAGCCAAATCCTTGCAAAAAATGGCCGGCAGCTACAGAAACAATCAAATTCCTACCAATCTGTCGCCGGTGGAACAACTGGAATTTTTCCGTCTATTTGGTAGTCGTGTGTACTATGACAGCAACAAACGAGAAGTTGAACAGTTAGGCTCACGTATTCAAGCAATCGCCGACAACGACTGGGATGAACTGCTGAGCTTTGTCTATGCCGGACGGATAGTTGACCGTGATCAGATCTCTCGAACAGCAGCCAAAATATCTGGCGATTTCATGGCCTATTTTGATCTCAAACAGCCAATGAATCGGATCTGGCAAGCCTTGGATCTAGATGAGTGGTTACAGTCAGACTACGACGACATGGATGAGCCGCCCAGTGGCTACAAAGAAGCAGTGGATATTTTAGTACCTGCACTGCAAAACATGACTGGTCGTAAGGTCAATGTGTTCCGTAGCTATCATCAAAGCAAGAAGAACATGACCGACTGGTATATTGAACCCGACGGCAGTCTTGAAGCTAACGATCGCAACGATGTCAGCTGTGAAATTGTGAGTCCGCCCATGCCAGCTATGGAAGCTGTGACCGCGCTGAAAAACTTCTATGGCCTAGCTCAAACTCTCAACTTGTACACCAACTCAACCACAGGCCTGCACATCAATGTCAGCATACCAGGTCGGTTGGATGTACTGAAATTGGCAGTGTTCCTGGGAGATCAGTATGTGCTCAAATACTTTGGTCGCGAAGACAGTCGCTATGCACAAAGTGTACTGCAAAGACTACAACAACACGCCACCGGTGCCATTGATGTAAAAACTGCTAACAAAAAACTCAGTGTGACTGGTCAGCCCCGTACCACTGTGAAAATTGACATGAACAAGCTGAGTAATATTGCTCGGGATGCCACCCGAGGACACATGGACAGCATCAGCAACAACGGCAAATATTTCAGCTTTCGTCATGCCGGCGGCAACTATCTGGCAGACTTGGCCGGCATTTACAATTCTGTGGGACGATTTATTCGAGCCATGATCATAGCGTCGGATCCTGATCTGTATCGCCAGGAATACATGACCAAGTTGGCCAAACTGGTGAGTGGTCCTGAAAACGTAATAGGGCGGGGTGCCAAGGACGATCAGCTGATCAATTATTTGAGAACCAAAGGCATGCCCATCTTGGTCATGGACATACAGCGCTACAAGCAAGGACGTAATATGACACGTCTTGCCGAACGAGCTTTTTGGGAAGCCACTGGCAGTGCCTGGAAACCGGCATATGCACAGTCAATGACCATCACTGCCAACAGTGCCGCTGCACAGGCAGCTATTGTGAATAAATTTAAAAATGAATCAAGAAAAGCCCAAAGCAGTGCCTTGCCTGTGAGTGAATTTGAAACAGTGGTCATGTTGCCGCCCAATGTTGCGGTGTTGAAAAAACTGTTGTCAACAGATTACCCTCCAGGCGTGGCCACAATTTCAGGCGACAGCGGTATCACAGTGGGATTCTTCTTGCGTAGAAAAGAACAACTGCCTCCCACAGATCCACGCACCCAGTCCATGATCAAAAAACTACTGCGTGAAAGATTCCCCAAAGACAAGGTCAAAGAAGCCACTGATCCCAAGTTTGTGGGATTTATGAACCAGAGCCTGGGCAACAGGGTCGACACTCCGGGCCCAGATCCCTTGGCAGATGCACCAGACTGGTATCGTGATGCTCCTGTGCAGAAATTTGATGCTGACAGCAGCTGGGGCGGTGCGGCACTATGGGGGCTGAGAATCTTGGCCCGAGTAGAACCCGACGTCAGAGCTGCATTAAAAGAAGCTGGTGAAGATGCCATAGTAGAATACCTTAGAAAAGTGGCCGAGGCCACTGGTGCCTATGATAAATTTGACTTTGCAGAAGAAGACATCTGGGAATGCCAAGATTACCTGGATGAAATTTTTCATGATCCTACCATTACCAGTTGGACCCAGGTGATCTAATGCGAGCAAGTGATTTTGAAATTCGCAATCATGACAAACTAGACGGAATTCTAGTGGAGTTATGCGAAATGGTGATTGCAGGACAACGTCATAATCCAGAACGTTATGGAATGGTAGGAGCCTGTGTACTAGATCCTCAGGGTAATAAAACTGTTGGATCCAGCACAAATAGAAATGGCAAATGGGTTCATGCTGAACGAGTTGCCATAGAACGGTATCTAGATCAGCACAGCGAAATTCTCCCAGGCAGTATCATTGTAACTACGCTGAGTCCTTGTAACGAAACAGATGATGACACTGCTGAAAGACGAGCAGGAGACAGTTGTACTGATCTTATTAATCAATCGGGTATTAAAGAAGTCTATTGTGGATACCGAGATCCCAGTCAAGAAAACAATCATAACAACTATCAAGAAATTTTTACCAAAAATTTAAAAATAAGAAATTTAAGTAAACAATTTGCTGATACATTTTTACCAAATTACTTACACGAATTGAGTTTCTTGGGATCACCCTGCACCAAAGACTGCTCAGGCCATCGGGCTGGATATCGTTGGTCAAAAGATCGCGGCAACATTCAGGCTGCATCATGGAGTAGAAGTTTCAACAACGGAGCCGCACTGGCTGCGGCTGGAAGATAAAGAACACCCTTAGGACCGTAACTATGTTACGTGGTGTGGCGGCTGCTGCCTTACTAAATAGATTCGCTACCTAGATAGTAGAAGTGAGCACTTTATGATCAACATAAGTTTTCCCGGAGGTGCCGGCGGTAATTGGTTAGTATCTACAATAAATCTTGAACCAGTTCGCCACAATCCTGTAAATTTTCATAATCATATAAAAAATAAAAATTACCAAATTAGAATAATTCATGAATTGAATCCCAATAAATTTCATTACCTGTTCAGTGGCAAATCTTATTTTAATTTTTATGCCAATGTTTTGTATAAATTATTCCATAAAGAATTAGATATTTTCAACACAACCAGTTATAAAACACATTTTTTAGAGTGCATCAACACTGCAAGATTTATCTGCGCATTTGATAAAATTTTTGATAGTGTGTTTTTTAATTTTGAAGACTTAGTGAATTCTCCTGAAAAATTTTACAACAAACTGTGTGAGTTTCAAACAGCTAACAATTTTGATAAATCGAGCTATGAAGATTTTGTATTGAGACAACAAAAATTTACAAGCACCTGCGTTAACACCTTGGGCGTTTATGAAAACTTTGACAACATGATATGGGTATGTTTTGTTCTTGGACAACTCATGAACTCAGATATTGTTCCAAACGATTTTGTTATTTTTGAAAAACAAAATCAACAAAAGTGCATTGACTTTGCATTAACCCAATATCATAATTGCAGGTTACGACAAGTGCAGTACTTTAGCACCAATGTATGTTTACCAAAATTGTTGTAAAAAAGTTATTGCTGTTGTATAATATGTATTAAAGGAGATAGTATGTCAGATAAAACTTTTAACGGTGACCAAAAAATCAAACTCATGCAAATCATCAATGAAGGCATGCAAGTAACTGAGGAAATTGAAACATTACAAGGCGGCCTTAACGATACAATCAAAGCTATTGCTGAAGAACTTGAAATCAAACCAAGTATACTTAAAAAAGCCATTAAGCTGGCGCACAAAGCAGAATTTGGCAGAGAAAAACAGGATCATGAGTTGTTGGAAACAATCTTAGAAACAGTAGGAAAAACTCTGTAATTATTGTATAATGTAAGTAACATGGAGAATTATTATAAGTTACATTGATGCCTTGTATGATAGAGAACACGATCGTATACACGTGGTAGAACGACGCAATGGACAGAGAGAATATCGTGACTATCCAGCCAACTACATATTCTACTATGACGATCCTCGCGGCAAGTTTACCAGCATCTATGGTACACCAGTCAGTAGGTTCAGCACACGCAACAACAAAGAATTTCGTAAAGAACTCAAGGTTCACTCCAGTAAAAATCTATATGAGAGCGACATTAACCCGGTATTTAGATGCCTGAGTGAAAATTATCTAGGTCAAGATGCGCCCGAACTGAATGTTGTTTTTTTTGATATTGAAGTGGCATTTGATCCTGATCGCGGATTCAGTCCAGTGTCAGACCCATTTAATCCCATCACTGCTATAAGTCTATATCTTACCTGGCTAGATCAACTGGTCACCTTGGCCATACCACCAAGACACATGAGTTGGCAAACTGCCAAAGAAATTGCTGATACGTTTGAAAATTGTATGTTGTTTGAGCGTGAAGAAGAAATGCTAAAAACATTCTTGGATCTCATTGAGGATGCAGATGCACTGTCGGGCTGGAATTCCGAAGGTTACGATATTCCTTACACAGTGAATCGTGTGACACGTGTGTTGAACAAAGATGACACAAGACGATTTTGTTTATGGAATCAATACCCAAAAAAACGTGTGTTTGAACGCTTTGGAGCAGAAAACGAAACCTATGACTTGATTGGTCGTGTGCACATGGATTACATGCAACTGTACCGCAAGTATACCTATGAAGAACGGCACAGTTACAGTTTGGATGCCATTGGCGAATACGAGTTGGATGAGCGCAAAACACAGTTTGAAGGCACCCTAGACCAATTGTACAACCAAAACTTCAAGACATTCTTGGAATACAACAGACAAGACACACTACTATTGCACAAACTGGATCAAAAGCTGAGATTTTTAGATCTTGCCAATGAACTGGCACATGCCAATACTGTGTTGCTACAAACTACCATGGGAGCCGTGGCAGTAACAGAGCAGGCGATCATAAACGAAGCACATGAACGAGGTATGGTTGTACCAAACCGTCAACAACGCCTGTCTGATGACGATACTCAGGCAGCAGGTGCCTATGTGGCTTATCCTAAAAAAGGCATTCACGAATGGGTTGGATCAGTTGATATCAACTCACTTTATCCATCTGCTATTCGGGCATTGAACATGGGTCCAGAAACCATCATTGGACAGTTGCGACCAGTAATGACTGATAGATATATCAAAGAAAAAATTGACAACAAAAGTAGTTTTGCCATGGCCTGGGAAGGCCTGTTTGGCAGCCTGGAATATACCGCAGTCATGGAACAACAACGTGGTACTGAAATAACTATTGACTGGCAAGATGGCAACGAAACTGTACACAGTGCGGCAGAAATTTGGTCAATGATATTTGATTCCAACCAACCCTGGATGCTGACTGCCAATGGTACCATTGTGACCTATGAGCGCAAAGGCATCATACCCGGCTTGCTTGAACGCTGGTACAGCGAACGCAAGGAAATGCAGGCCAAGAAAAAAGAAGCTACTAACAAAAAAGAAGAAGCCTTTTGGGACAAGCGACAACTGGTCAAAAAGATCAACTTGAATAGTCTATATGGTGCTATTTTAAATCCTGGGTGTAGATTTTTTGATCATAGAATTGGCCAATCTACCACACTGACCGGTCGAGCCATTGCACGACACATGGATGCATACATCAATGAGTGTATCACTGGCCAGTACGATCATACAGGTGATGCTATCATATACGGCGACACAGATTCGTGTTATTTTTCTGCCTGGCCCGTGCTCAAATCTGAAGTTGAAGCAGGACACATGGAATGGTCCAAAGAGGTATGTATTGCGTTGTATGATTCTATTGCTGAACAAGTCAATGAAAGTTTTCCGGCCTACATGGAACAAGCGTTTCATTGTCCCAGAGGTGCAGGAGAATTGATACGAGCTGGCCGAGAGCTTGTGGCAGATCGCAGTTTGTTTATTACAAAAAAACGCTATGCAGTCAACATCATTGACCTTGAAGGCAAAAGACTAGATGTTGGTGGCAAAATTGGCAAAACCAAGGCCATGGGTCTGGACCTAAAGCGGTCAGACACACCCAAGGTAATTCAAGACTTTTTGTTGGAAATTCTTAACAGCGTACTGAGCGGGGCCCAACGAGATGACATTGTGGAACGTATCCGGGCATTCAAGTATGACTTTGCCGAACGTCCTGGGTGGGAAAAAGGTTCTCCAAAGCGTGTAAACAACTTGACCAAATATCAAAAAGAAGAAGAACGACTGGGCAGAGCCAACATGCCTGGGCATGTACGTGCAGCCATAAATTGGAATGCTATGCGTAAAATGAACAACGATAATTATTCAATGCAGGTAGTAGACGGCATGAAAACCATTGTGTGTAAACTAAAATCTAATGCACTAGGCTGGACCAGTATTGGCTATCCTACAGATGAAATGCACCTACCACAATGGTTCAAAGACTTACCATTTAATGACTCTGAAATGGAAGCCACTGTGGTAGATCAAAAAATTGACAATTTACTAGGAGTATTGAATTGGAACTTGGCATCTGCTACCAACACAGAAAATACTTTTAAAACCCTGTTTGATTGGTCATAATGAAACTTAGTGAACTTGTTGCATATCAAAATCAAATTGACAATTTGTCATCAATACCCTTGATCAAATTGACTGCAGATGGTAATCTGGTAAAGATAGTGCATCTTGTTGAAGATCAACCTTTTGTGCCAGCCGAGTATGTTGCTGGTATTGTGCAAGCCAGAAATCAACTACATACTGCATTTGACAATGTTGCGGTTGCACTGGAAAAATTCAAAGAGCAGCTCAAGCACAACATAGCTCAGCAAGAAACACATTATTATGAACAAAGTTACAAACTATATTTGAACAAATTGTTGTCACACTGCCAAAATGGCTATTACAGTTCTATTCAGACCTTCAGAGATGATTTTGGCAATCTAAGACCCATACTAGAAGACAACAAGATCAAATATTGTTCCGAGGTAAATGCCAGCATAGCCAAACAAATACTAGAAATCACAGAGGACACTAAAAAAATCCTACTGTCTCGTTTGTCTACCTACGCTAGTTGGCTGTACCCAGCTGCGCTGATAAGACCCAATGTTCCTGATTTTTTAAATGTCATGGTAGCCAATGATCCCTTATATCTATTGGACGAACATCCAGATTTGTTGGCCCCAGTTGTGTCTGGATTCAATGCACAATATCAAAACAGATTGAGAACCTACGTGATCAACGAAATTCCAGACTGCGCAGTTTTAGATAGCTTACCCAATGGACAGTTTGGATTTTTTTTAGTTTATAACTATTTTCATCACAGACCGTTTGAAATGATTAAAACTTATCTTGAAGAAATTTTCCAGAAACTAAGACCGGGTGGTGTTATTGGTATGACCTTTAATAACTGTAGTAGGTATAGTGCAGTAGTTCTGGTAGAGCATGATTCGGCCTGCTATACTCCCCAAGACGTGATGTTGGGCATGATGAAAAACATTGGGTACAAAAATATTTTTCAATGTGACGACGGACCAGTCACTTGGATAGAACTACAAAAACCTGGAAATTTGACCAGTATTCGCGGCGGACAAACATTGGCAAAAATTACATTGAAATAACTTGCAAAATCTAAATACAAACTGTATAATAAACAATAGGAGAAACACACAAATGAAAGATAATCTATTAGACTTGGTAGAACACACCCACGATCTTGGCTGTATTGAACTGATCAAAATCACTGGAGATGCCAACACAACTGAAGTTGTAGGAGTTGGTACTGACCAATCGGTGGTACTTGATGCAAAGTTTGCAGTACCGGAAACAGAATTCATTGGCACTTTTGGCATGCCTAATTTGGGTAAATTGAAAATTTTGTTAAACTTGGAGGCCTACAAAGAAAACAGCACACTTACAGTCACACACAAGTCCACTGGCGAACCTGACGGTATTGATTTTGCCAACAGCTCGGGCGACTTTAAAAACAACTACAGATTCATGACATCTGGTGTGGTGGATGCACAGGTCAAAACACCAAAATTCCGTGGAGCTACCTGGCATGTGACATTTGTGCCCACCGTGGTTGCTATCCAACGATTCAGAATGCAGGCGCAAGCACACAGTGAAGAAACCAGTTTCCAAGTCAAAACTGACAACGGTAACTTGGTATTTTCGTTCGGTGATCACTCAACACACTCTGGTAATTTTGTTTTTCATACAGCAATAACTGGTCAACTTAAACGGCCGTGGAGTTATTCAATCAAAACTGTGATGAATATTTTGAGTCTAACTGGAGATAAAACATTCAGCATCAGTGATGACGGGTGTGCGCAAATTACCGTGGATTCAGGACTGGCCACATACAACTATATTTTACTGGCTTTGACCAAATAAACCATGAAACTATTTGATGCCGTACTTGGTCATTATAACTATTCATCAGTTAAATCTTGTTATAGTCAAAGTGCCGACGGCAATGGTTTGGTCTATGTAAACATACCAAAAAACGTATCAACTGTTTTTAGACAACTTCTAATTAACTTGGGATTCGGTGAATTTGCATATGACACAAAATTTGCTTATACCAGACCATTTGTGGTGATTTTAAGAGATCCTATTGACAGATGGGTCTCTGGAGTTACACAATACTTGTTGAATCAAAATATCACACCCGACAATATACCATTCACATTGCTGTTTAAAAACATAGTGCTAGATCATCACACCGAACCACAATCACACTATATCAATGATTTGGTATCGTCTGATATAAATTATATCCTGTTTGATAAATGCAACAGAAAACAATTGTGGAATACTTTTTCAAAGTGCTTTAGTTCTTATGGTTTTCAAAACGATTGGACAGATTTTAAGTACAGTGATTATACCATGAGTAATGAAAAAAAACAATATCATGAACTTTTATTACTAGAACTACAGTCAAATATCACTGCTAGAGAAAAAATACAAGAATTTTACAAGCAAGATTATGATTTAATTAACTCAGTAACTTTTTATAAATGATGTTTCAAGACAATCTCACTGCCAAACAAAACGACTACGCGGTATTTTTGCCGGCCATCAGTGGTTTTTATGCTACCTTTATAGGTAAACAACGAGCAGGACCCTATGTAGATCCTGCTCGTATGCCAGCTGGTATACAGGACATGGAAATGATGAATTGGCTCAACAGTCAACAGTCCTTGTTTCCATACCGTTGGAGTTTGTACTCCGGTGGTCATGCCAATCTAGATCTCAACAAGCCTGATGCCAGTGAAGACATGGTTCGTGCTAGAGAACCCGGCACACTCATGCTGGGAGACTCAGGAGGATTCCAGATTGCCAAAGGGTTGTGGCCAGGCGAGTGGAGAGATCCTAACAGTGCAGAAGTCAAACAAAAAATTGCTGATTTAACTGCACAAGGTATCAGCACAACTGTAAATGCCAAAGGCAAAACTGTAACTGTAAATCCTTTGGCAGATTATTTGAAACTGATAGATGCTGCACAGAAAAAGCGTGAAACTGTTCTAAAATGGTTGGATGGTATTTGTGATTATGGTATGACATTAGATATTCCAACCTGGGTTATACATGATAAAAAAGCAGGTGCTGCATGTGGCATCAGTACTCTACAAGAAGCAGTAGATGCCACCAAGTACAACAATGAGTACTGGATGAATAATCGCCGAGGTGTTCAAAACGGTGGCATGAAGATTCTTAACGTGTTGCAAGGTGCCAATCACGATGATGCTGATCGATGGTATGACATGATGAAGCAGTATTGTGATCCTACTATCTATCCAGACACACACTTTAACGGCTGGTCGATGGGTGGACAAAACATGTGTGATGTGCATCTTGTGCTTCGCCGACTGGTTGCATTGCGTCATGACAATTTGCTACAAACAGGCATACACGATTGGATGCACTTCTTGGGCACATCAAAGTTGGAATGGGCTGTGTTACTCACCGTGATTCAAAGAGCAGTTAGAAAGTATGTTAATCCAAACTTTACTATCAGCTTTGATTGTGCCAGCCCGTTCCTGGCCACTGCCAATGGACAAGTATACCATCACATAGACTTGCCACACAATGGTAAATGGAGTTACAGAATGAGTCCTATTGCTGATAATAAAAAATACAGCACAGATACTAGAAGCTACAGAGATGCTGTGTTACAAGATGGCCTAGTTGATCACTTCGATGAATCGCCTATTAGTGCCAGAATGCAGATCAAAGATGTTTGTATCTACAAACCAGGAGATCTAAACAAAATTGGCAAAGAAGGCAAAACTTCATGGGACAGTTTCAGCTATGCCTTGCTGATGGGTCATAATGTTTGGACACATATAGAATCAGTTCAACGTGCCAACAGAGAGTTTGACGCAGGAAACTATCCCAACATGTTGTGGTATGAAAATGGCGATCACTCAAAATTCCAAGACATTGTGGATGCCATATTTGCCACTCCCGATCGTGCAGAATCAGAGTCTATCATTGAATACTACAGTAGATACTGGATGGACATCATTGGCACCCGTGGATTTAAAGGCAAAAAAGCACTCAGCGGGCGCCCCATGTTTGATCAATTCTTTGAAATTGAAGAAACCAGTGTTGACTCAGAATCGAATGATAGTGTACAATTAGACGAGTCAGCATTAGATCAACTGGAACAGGAACAAGAATGAATAGAGAAGGCCACGAAAATACACGATTCTTCTACGGCAACGAAGTAGAACATACTCCTGCTTACGGCCGATACACACTGTTTGTAGTTGGTGTTCAGGATATCGAACACATTAGATTGCGGTTAACCGTCGGCAGTGCACCAGTTGAACATATCTATTTTGGTGCAAACCAGAGCTTTCCAAAGTGCGATGTCAATGATGTTGATGCATGGCGTCCTTGGGAAACCATGATCAAGTTTTTTCTAGAGCATGATTACTTGTGCACATTAGACATTGATGTGACTTGTGCCGAAGGATTGTTGGAATCTGGCCTAACAGAATATCATAACTTTATTCCCATGATCAGTGTTAAACTTCCTTATATCAATCAGTTTGGTTACAATGCTACTCTTAAAATAGACGACCGAGACTTCAAAGCAACCAACCCCGGTGTATGGTGTCATAGCCTACATGAACTACAAGATCGTAGACGATTTACCAATTGGGCACAATATAGCAAAGATGAAACTGTATGAAAATTGGATTGAGTTATAGCCGTTGTGTGCGTGACATTGTTGACAGAGTTGTGGACATTGCAGATGTGCTGGTTATCATTGCTAGAACAGATTTTGATCCGCATGATGATGCACAATGGTCAAGCATCTGGACAGGGTATCACAATAGTTTTGGAATGAGTAACCCAGAATGGCGTAACTATCCGCCCGAAGACGAAGACCGTTTTCGTAGTGTCAGTATAGAACTTTGGGAATGGGGCAAACTACACCAACCACGAAAGTTTGGCATCAACCCCAGACGCTTGCCCTACTATTGGCTGGAAACTGGATTGCCCAGTGATGAATTAGACAGATTTCCTGCAGTTAAAATGGCCTGGGACCAATTTCAAACAGTGGCCGGACTTGCCGGTGTTAAATTAAACAAGGATGCATGATGAGATGGATTAAAAGAAAACTAAGAAACTGGGTCAACGACGATCAAAACATACTTGCTGTCAGTGAAACTGCTTCTCACAGTTTGGACAGTCGCGGGTTTAGACTGCAGGTCTGGAAAGCATCTGGTGGCATTGTGATTGAAACCAGTGGCTACGACGAACGCAAGGACCGTCACTTGCATGGCTTGCATGTGATCACCGAGGACAAAGACCTCGGCAATGAAATTGGTAAAATTATAACTTATGAGAGCTTGAAACTATGAACTCAGAACAAAGAGCGACTATTGATAGAATCAGTGCTCAGGCCGAAAGAAAAATTTGGGTCACATTCCAAAAAGAAGGTGTGCATTGCTATCCAGCAGCCGCCACAGATCCACAACTGGCCACCGGAGATGAATATGATGTTTCGTTCCTTGGTACTCCTCACCGTCATATTTTTCATTTCAAAGTGCACATCGATGTATTCCACAACGACCGAGACATCGAGTTCATTCAGTTCAAACGCTGGTTGGAAAATCTCTACAAAGATAGTATACTAGCACTAGACTATAAAAGTTGTGAGATGATTGCAGATGACCTATATATACAAATAGCCAGCAGATATCCCAATCGTGCTGTGTGGATTGAAGTCGCCGAAGATGGCGAGAATGGATGCTTGATCAAGTATGAAATTTCTCGCCCTAACTTATCTATCGCAATATAAAAATGAAACATTTATGTGTTGTTCCAGGATGCGGAATGTCAGCAAGTTTTAAAAGAAAAAATGAACTTGGTGTAAATATCAGTCGTAATTATTGTTCAAAACATCATCGAGTGAGAACCATGCTTAAACTTGATAAAAAAAACTACTGCGAAAACCAGTCTGGCTATTTGGGATTCATGTGTACTGCTACCATAATAGATAGGTCCCAATTGCATGTAGATCATTGCGATGGAGACCGTGGTAATAACCATCCTGATAATTTACGAACTTTATGTGCTAATTGTCATGCGGTAAAAACTTTTCGTAGTGGCGATCATTCTAATAGATACACCCACGTAGAAACAACTTTCAGTGAATTTTTTAAATAACTATCAAAAGGAAATAGTATGGCTAAGCCTACATTCAAACCCAACCCCCGCGTAGAAGCAATTTTTGAAGACCTTGAACAGTTTTTAGAATTCTGTCAAGACTACGGCTATCGATACAACGAGGGAGATCTTTATAACTTCAAGAGCTATGCTTGGCAACAATTCAACAAATGGCATCAAGGAAAAAATGCCAAAAACATGTGGACCGAAGACGGTCGTAGATTTGCAGGATATAGACCTTTATGATTCATGTGTTCTTTGTGCCTGGTATGTTTGGTTCTACCATTGAACATGTCATAACCAATTTCACACAAGAACACACTCCTGTTGCCACTGATATTTTGTTTGATGGGTCTATGCATGATTTCAAAAAACAAGCGCATTTGACCAACTTGGACTCCATTGAATTATTTTTTCTAAACAAGCCTACCAATGCAATTACCACACCAATATATCCATTCAAACAGGCACATCTCAGTGATATACTGAAAGTTTTCAATCAATATCGGTCCGACTTAGATTCGTGTATTTTGATTTATGCCAGCACAGTCAGAGATGCTGAACTGAATCTATTGTTCCAGTACCACAAAATTGCCACTGGTTCTCTGCAACTGGGTTTAGATATTTTTTGCGGACAAAATCAACACGACATAACACAATGGAACACTGACTATCAACACTGGTCGCAAATGCAACCTTGGCAATTGAGAGAATGGTTCAGCTTGTTCTATGTTGATTGGATCGCCGAATGGATTGAATCTTGCCGTGATGTTGACCAGAACTTTTATAAAATCACCAATGGAAAAATTCTAACCAATCCCGAACTTGCATTTTCTGAATTGATCAATCATTGTGGACTAACACCAACTGGCGATCTGGCATACTTTGCGCAACACTGGGCCAGCAAACAGATGTACATATTACAAGAATTTGAATTGATTGATCAAATAGTCATCAACACTGTGAACAATATGGAGTTTTGCTGGGCACCAATTAATATCATTGCCGAAAGCATTGTTCAACAACGATTGAGAGCTCTTGGGTTTGAAATTCGCTGCGATGGTCTCAATATATTCCCTACCAGCGCCAAAATTCTTTACAATTTATTAGAATCGTGTTATACTTGAACAAAGGATAAAAAATGAGAAAACTTTACTACATGGGTCTTGAAAGTTACGAATCAAGATATACACTGCAATTAACAGAATGGAATCGTAGAGTATTTGATCGTCGAGGACTTGATGTTGTTTATGTGCCTGGCACAACTATAGATAACAGTCAGTCTATATCGGTGGGTCAGGTGCTAGACGCACACGGTCGCAGTTATTTTAGCATGAGCCAGATGATGAACCTGGTTCAGCTGATGAAAAATGGAGAAGTCACCCATGAAGATGTTATCTACTTCGAAGACATGTTTCAACCTGGTATGGAATCACTGCCTTATATTCTTGATCAGGTACCAGCTGACCAACGCCCTAGTGTGTATGTGCGCTGTCTTGCTCAGTCCATTGATCCTGACGATTTTGTACATGTTTGGGGTATGGCACGATGGATGGGCCTGTACGAACAAATGGTTAACGAATTTGTTACAGGAGTTCTCGCCACAAACGAAGAAATGGTTGCTCATATGCGCATTGCTGGATGGCGTGCTCCTATATACAATATTTCGGGTCTAGCATTTGGCAAAGAAGAAGTGCAGGAACGCATCGGTGGCGCTGACAATATTAGACCTTTTGCAGAACGCAAAATGCGTGTGGGATTTGCTGCAAGATTTGATCAAGAAAAACAACCTGGATTTTTCATGGACTTGATTGAAATGTGGCACGCTCAAGGACCATACCCAGTGGAGTTTGCAATATACTCGGGCGGACCATTGCGTAGCAACAATATTGACTATATTGATCGTGCCAAAGTATTGGCGTATGAAGGCAAATTAACAATATATGATAACTTGAATAAAAATGATTACTATACTTTACTTAACGATACTCGTGTGCTCTTTAATTGCGCTCTTCAAGATTGGGTTTCCAACACAGTCAGTGAAGCAGATAGTCTTGGGTGTAACGTACTATACCCTGCTTATAGGTCTTTCCCTGAAACTTTTGCTAATGACTCTAACCGACTTTACATTCCTTGGTCAATAGATGATGCTTACATGAAATTGTGTAATTTGCTAGAACAACCGCATCACAACATGGGCTTGATTTCAGACTGGAACAATGGTACCATTGACCGTGTGATTGATATCATGCAAGGCACAGGAGAACCATGGAATCGCAGTGGCAATAGATACAGAGATCATGTGCCAGGAGACAAGTATACTGTGGTAAAGATTGAATCATGATAGTAGCAGTTACAGGATCTTCAGGCTATATCGGCGGGCAAGTGGCACTAAAATTAAGTGACTCAGGTCACACCGTGGTAGGTATTGATCGTAGACCGTGCCCAACTCACTTGACTTGTTTTGAGCACGTGATTGAAGAGGATTTTGCCAATGAAGAAGTGCTGAAATTTATCAGTGGTGGCAATATTGATGCCATTGTACATTGTGCTGGGACCAGTCTTGTGGGACCCAGCATGATGAATCCTCAAGAATACTATCACAACAACACAGTAAAAACTCTAGCATTGCTAGATACCATTGTAAAAAATTCAATCAAAACTAGAATTATTTTTAGTTCAAGCGCTGCAGTGTACGGAATTCCTATCATGGTTCCCTGCAGTGAAGTTGATCCTTGCGAGCCTATCAGTCCCTACGGTGAAAGTAAACTAGCCATAGAGTGGGCATTACGCAGTTATCACAATGCCTATGGTCTTGACTATGTGGCTTTTAGGTACTTCAATGCAGCAGGTGCAGACTCTCAAGGAAGACATGGACAGGAGCCTGGGGCCACACATATCATCGCCAGAGCATTAGAAAGCGTGAAAAATCAGTCTGGTTTTGCGTTGTACGGTAATAATTATGAGACTGCCGATGGTACCTGCATACGTGACTATGTGCATGTGGAAGACATTGCAGATGCTCATGTTGCAGCATTAGATAAAACTGTGCTCAGTGGTGTTTATAATCTTGGAACCAATCAAGGTACTAGTAATTTAGAAGTTATACACAAAGTTGCACAAGTGGCCGGAGTAAACATAGCGGTAGAGTTAAAAGCCCGACGAGAAGGTGATCCTTCCACACTCACGGCTGAATCAATAAAATTTCAAGCAGCAACTGCTTGGCAACCTAAATATGTACTACAAGATATAATTCAACATGCATGGAATTGGTATAATAGATGAGTTTTGATACATTATTTGAGTTTGAAAATAAATTATCTGAATTTACTGGTGCACCTTATGTGGTGTTAACCGACGGGTGCACACATGCATTAGAATTATGTTTTAGATATGATCAAGTTGAATTTTGTGCATTTACGCCATTTACCTACTTGAGTATTCTCATGCTGATGAAACAATTAAAAATCCAATATCAGTTTGAAGATACCGGTGCATGGTTAGGCGAATATCAATTTAGAAAAACAAGAATATGGGACAGTGCTAGATTATTAAAAATGGATATGTATCGCCCTGGTCAGATACAATGCGTGAGTTTTGGGCATGGAAAACCTTTACAACTAGGCCGGGTTGGTGCTATACTAACAGATGACAAAGATGTGTACAAATGGTGTAGTCTGGCACGTAGCGATGGCAGAGATTTGACAGTGGCTCCGTGGGAACAACAAGAACTATTTGCTCAAGGGTACCATTATTGTCCAACACTAGAAGACTGCCAAAAAGGCATAGACAGATTGAACTTGGTTGACCAAGAACCCAAACATTATCAATATCCAGATTTAAGGAATTTAAATGATCGATTCAGACATGTATAAAAATGAGCCTGTGACCTATGACAATATAAACGAAGGCGGCTATCAAGAAGCAACATTAGCAGATACTATTCGTTTTAGAATGAAGCGAGATGGCAAGAGATTCTGGGCTAACGATAATATTAGCGAATACTTGTCTGATATCTATCGCGAAAAACTAATAGACGAAGCAACTGAGGCATTTGAACAAGTGTTGGATGCACTATTGATTGATACAGAAACTGATCCCAGCAGTAAGGGTACTGCTCGTAGACTAGCAAAAATGTACATTAATGAGGTGATGAGTGGAAGATATGACCCAGCCCCAGACGCAACAGCATTCCCAAATGATTCAGCGGACCGTTACGAAGGTATGTTGGTTGTCCGTAGTGAGCTTCGCAGTATGTGTAGCCATCATCACCAACCTGTGGCTGGTGTTGCTTATATTGGTATTATTGCCGCACAGAAACTCATTGGGCTCTCAAAGTATTCCAGAATCGCACAATGGTGCGCCCGACGTGGTACTCTCCAGGAGGAACTTTGTAATGACATTGCTCGAGAAATAGGCAAGGCCACAGGCGCAGAAGATATCGGTGTGTACATGCAGATGACACATGGATGTTGTGAGAATCGAGGTATTATGGCACACTCAAGTTTGACCCAAACAACGGTGTTGAAAGGTTCTTTTAAAACCGATACGGGCACCAAAAAAGAGTTTTTTGACAATATCAAACTACAACAAGAGTTTGCACCTAAATAATGAAAAAAATATTTGCTCGTGTGATCAGCGAAATATTTTATTACATGGGGCATTGTATCAGCTACCCCATGACCTGGTTTGATTGGTCATGGCTGTATCCTGCCTATAGTTCATTGATGTGTGCAAGTTATGACATACAGCTCTGGGCAGATAATGAATTACCTTGGGAAAAACCAAATGATTTATAACACGTTAGATGATGCACAAGCCGCAGGAGCAGCGCCCTGGGATGATGTTGTCCGTGAAGATTTTCACGTCGTGGTATTCAGAGATCGATACCCAGTGACTCCTGGCCATTTACTATTTGTTCCTGTGTACAACTCAAAAGGATTGATCAAAGATGCGTTTGGTGATGCAGTACAGGAAGGCGAACGCATGATCGCCCAAGGCGAGTGCGATGCATACAATGTAGGGCTGAACATGGGCACTGCAGCCGGACAAACTGTGATGTATCCACATGTGCATCTTATTCCTAGGCGCCAAGGTGATTGTGCAGATCCTGTGGGCGGGGTTCGTGGTGTTATTCCCAGTCAAGCAAACTATAAAACTGACATCTATATCAATCCCAATAAATAATGTCTCAGCGGCCTTTCGGCGTTCATCCCGCTATACAAACTCTGCCGCCTATGCTATAATTAACATAGGAGAAAACAGCATGATACCAGTAACATACAAGTACACAAGTACTAAGGAATATATAGACGCATTTCCTTGCGCCTATAGACAATGGAGGGCAGACAGTCACTGTAATCTAATACACGGCTATAGTTTTAGTATGAAGTTTTATTTTGGTACAGACAACTTAGATGTGCGCAATTGGGTGGCTGACTATGGTGGCTTAAAAGAACTAAAGAAAATACTAGAAGGTCAATTTGATCATACACTACTTGTAGCCGAAGATGATCCTGAATTAGAAACGTACAAATTATTACAACAAAAGAACATGGCCAAACTGACTATTCTGCCACGTTTGGGGTGTGAAGGCCTGGCAGATATGCTTTACAAATATATCAATGGTGTGTACATTCCAGATATGTGGGGGCCTGGCGAAGCAGAGAGACTTTGGTGCTATCGTGTAGAAGTTCGTGAAACACAAGCTAACATGGCTTTTAGAGAAGGCCGCAGAGAATGGAACGAGGATTTATTTGCATAAATTTTGGCGACTTTGGGCAAAATCAATTGGCGAAAACGCAGGCGATACCGATCATGAAGCAGATCGCGTTGCTTTTATTCGCACTATCATTATATTATCATATATAATCACAAACTGTTTTATAATAGCAGGTGTAATAAAGCACTGGAATCAATAGGAAGCACATGACCAATCACGAATACAAAATAGCAATTTTATTGCCCACTCGGGGAAGAGACGATGCACTAGAGCGCAGTGTAAAAAGTTTGTTTAATCTGGCTGATAATCCCAGCCAAATTCAACTCATGTTGGGCTTTGACACTGATGATGATGAAGGCATTGCGGCATTTCAAGAGTCTGTTCAACCATGGTTAGATGCACAAAATATCAATTACACTGCAATGACATTTGAACCACTGGGCTATACTAGACTCAACGAGTACGTGAATACCTTGGCGTTGAATTCTGACGCTGATTGGTTGGTTTTTTGGAACGACGATGCTTACATGGAAACACAAGGCTGGGACACAGTGATCACCAGTCACACAGGTGAATTCAAACTGTTGGCTTTTCACACACACAACGATCATCCCTATAGTATATTTCCTATTGTGCCCAGAGCTTGGTTAGATCACATGGGGTATTTGAGCCCTCATCAAATTTCAGATGCCTGGCTAAGCCAGCAGGCATTTATGTTGGATATTTGGGAAAGAATTCCGGTAGATGTGGTACATGATCGTCATGATCTAACAGGCAACAACGGTGATGATACATTTAAAAATAGAATCATGTATGAAGGGAACCCCAAAGACCCCAAAGATTTTCACCATCCCAGATGGCGTATCAAACGAGCTGAAGACTGCGAAAAACTATCTGAGTACATGGCTAGTCAAGCCATAGATACCACATGGTGGAACAATGTCAAGCTAGGCAAACAAGATCCCTGGGACAAGCTCCAACTCAATGATCCCAACAAACAAATGGTGCAATTTAAAATATGACAGAAACACTTGAACAAAAAATACAGAGATACTGGAACAATCAACCTTGTAATATCAAACACGGAGACAGTGAACCAGGCAGCCTGGAATTTTTCCAACAAGTAAGTGCACGTAGATATCGGGTAGAACCGCACATTGCAGAATTTGCTGGGTTTCATTTATGGGCTGGCAAACGTGTATTGGAAATTGGGCCTGGTATTGGTAGTGATGCGGCCGAGTTTGCAAGAAATGGTGCCGAATACTATGCCATTGATTATTCCGAAGAGAGTGTAAAACTAGCTCAACAACGGTTTGTGGTCGAAGAGCTGGAAGGTGTGTTTAGATGTGGCGATGCCAGTGACTCCACATCTTACACAGGGCTTCCTCCTATGGACTTGGTATATAGTTATGGAGTGATCCACCACTTTCCAGCTCTAGATCGCATTCTGGACAATGTGCACGATATCCTTGCACCTGGGGGTGAATTTAGATTCATGGTCTACGCCAAGAACTCCTGGAAACAGGCCATGATCTACAAAGGTCTTGATCAGTATGAAGCACAGGCAGGTTGTCCATATGCTCGTAGCTTCAGCAAAGAAGAAATACCATTGGTACTAGGTGATAGATTTCACATTGAGAGGTTGCGACAAGATCATTGTTTTATGTATAATGTAGAAGCATACAAGGCAGGCAGATATGAACTAGAACCTTGGTTTGAAGCCATGCCCGACAACATGCGAGAAGCAGTGAGAGAATATCTAGGTTGGCATTTACTAGTCAAAGCGAGAAAAATTTGAAGATCAAAGTCAGTGAAATATTTTATAGCCTGCAAGGCGAAGGTCGTTTTGTAGGTGTGCCCAGTGTATTTTTGAGAACATTTGGTTGCAATTTTACCTGTGCAGGATTTGGATGTGCTCCAGGTGAACGTTCAACATCTGCAGACGACATAGCTGAAGTTGTTCATCTATATGATCGTTTTGAAGACTTGCCGTTAGCTGCCACTGGATGTGACAGCTATGCATCATGGCATCCTGCATTTAAAGAGCTTAGTCCCAATTATTCTATACAACAGATAGTAGACAAGTTTTCTACACTTACTCCCAACGGGCAGTGGCTACAAAAAAATGGCAATGATGTGCATTTGGTTATAACCGGCGGTGAGCCCTTGTTGGGGTGGCAACGTGCCTACGAAGATTTATTAAACAGTCCCAAAATGTCTGACTTAAAAAATCTCACATTTGAAACCAATGGTACTCAGGCACTAAAGCCCAATTTTGAAGAGTTTTTGTGCAATTGGCGAGACAACTGGGATCAAGGTCCCAAACGAGAAATAACATTTAGTGTTAGTGCCAAACTTTCAGCCAGCGGCGAATCATGGGCAGATGCTATCAAGCCAGATATTGTAGATAGCTATCAACGAGTTGGAACAGTGTATTTAAAATTTGTTGTAGAGACAGATGCACACATTGAAGAAGCAATACGTGCTACAGCAGAGTTTAGAGCCGGAGGTTTTAATGGTGTGGTTTATCTAATGCCTCAAGGTGGCATTGTTGAACCATACGAAAGAAATCGACAACGAATAGCAGATATTTGTTGTGAACAGGGCTGGAACTACAGCCCTAGATTACATGTGGATTTATGGGGTAACGGATGGGGCAAATAAAAAATCAAATTGTACACTGGATCAAAGAGTATGCCGAAACAGCCGGCATGACTAGCCTGGTGGTAGGTATTTCTGGAGGTATCGATTCAGCAGTAGTCAGTGCGTTATGTGCAAGCACTGGTATTCATACTGTAGCGGTTACCATGCCTATTAGACAACGGCCAGAACTGCATGATCTTAGTATGCGTCAAGGTGCTTGGTTGGCACAAAACTTTGACAATGTACGTCATGAAATTATTAATCTGACCACAGTGTTTGATGAATTTGAAACACTTATGAATACTTACAATAATTTATTGGGATTTGCTAACAGTCGTAGCCGACTGCGCATGGTCACACTGTATCAAATTGCACAAAGTATGCAGGGATTAGTGGTAGGCACCGGTAACAAGGTAGAAGACTTTGGCGTGGGTTTTTACACCAAGTATGGCGACGGTGGTGTAGATATAAGTCCTATTGGCGACCTCTATAAATCTGAAGTTTGGGATTTAGGCCGAGAGTTAGGTATTATCGAGGATATTATTAATGCTCCGCCTACAGATGGATTATGGGACGATGGCCGCACCGACGAAGACCAACTGGCTGGATTAACCTACAAAGATTTAGAGCTTGCTATGCAACAAGACGAAGGTGATGTTCTAGTAAAAAGCAGCACAGAATTACATAACCTACTGACTTATCAAGCTATACGTGCAAAAAGTCTGCACAAGATGACCCCCATTCCGGTGTTTAAAAAATCTTAACAACGACTAAAACTCACGATAATTATATACAACTATTAAGGAACTCAAATGGCAAAAATTGGATTTATTGGAATTGGTAAATTAGGATTGGACTGTGCAGAAGTGTTTGCAGAAAAGCATGAAGTGCGTGGTTACGACATTTACCCTAGAACTAGCGACACTGTGAAAGTGTGTGACATTGCAGAATTGGTCACAGAAAGCGACTGGATTTTTATTGCTGTGCCCACACCACATGCTGAAGGATATGATGGGTCCGTTCCGAGCTCGCATATGGAACCACGAGACTTTGGGCACGAAGCAGTTATTGATGCTATCAACAAAGTCAATGCCAATGCAACAAGCCCTAAAAAAGTAGTATTAATTAGCACAGTATTACCCGGCACCACTCGACGAAAGTTTATTACATTGTTGGATCCCATGCATGAGTTCTGTTATAACCCTTATTTGATTGCCATGGGTTCGGTAAAATGGGACATGGCCAATCCAGAAATGGTTATCATCGGAACTGAAGATGGATCATTGACTGGAGTTGCTGGCGAGTTAATCGACTTATACAAAACAATCATGCAGAACGATCCACGCTATGAAGTCGGCACATGGGACGAATGCGAATCAATCAAGATCTTTTACAACACATTTATTTCAGCCAAAGTTGGTCTGGTCAACATGATTCAAGACTTTGCACTGAAAATTGGCAATATCAACGTGGATGTTGTGACCAATGCCTTGGCAAGATCAACTATGCGCATCATGGGTCCTAAATACATGACTGCAGGCATGGGCGATGCAGGCGCTTGTCATCCCAGAGACAATATTGCACTTCGGTGGCTGGCACAAGAATACGACATTGGCTATGATTTGTTTGATACTGTGATGCATGCCAGAGAGATCCAGGCCAAAAATCTAGCTGAATTTTTGGTTGAGCAGTCGGATCAAACAGGCCTGCCTATTGTGATCCATGGCAAAGCCTACAAACCTGATGTGCCTTACTGTATTGGATCTTATAGCACATTGGTTGGACACTATGTAAAAGAAGCAGGACGTAACGTAAAATATGTTGATCCATTGGCCGATGATCCCACCGATGTGGTAACAGAAGTATCTGAACCAGCAGTGTTTTTATGGGCACACAATAGAAAGATTACCTACGAATACACAGGCGATCAAAAGGACACACAACCCTACTGTAGCATCATGACTGGGTCAATCATAGTCGATCCCTGGCGCAAGATTGCCAATGGCCCTGAAGATGGTATCACTGTGATTCACTACGGAAACACCAGGATTTGATAGGCACAAACTACCTGGGTAAAAAAACCATGGCACAATGGGACCACCACGAATCTTTTTATCGACGGGCAGTATGGAGGAAAAGATTTGCTTGGTTGCCAAAGCGTTGCAACATCACTGGACGTAGACTTTGGTTAACCCATGCCATAATGGGTGTGGCCATGTGGACTGGGCCTGGCGACCCTGTATTTGAATTTCACTGGCATGATGCCAAAGAACATATATTTTGGAGACTGAAACATGGGACTGTTTGATAAATTATTTAAAAAACCTCAGCCGCTCCAATCTGAACCCAAAACCAAACCAGTGCCCAAACCGCCCCCTCTGCCTCCTAAAACGGCCAAGGAACTGGCAACTGAACGCGGCGAGCCCTGGGTAGATGTTCTCAGTATGGATGTTGATCCTGACAATCTGCATCAAGGTGCCTTTGAACTGGATTGGAATGAAAAATTTGTCGCAAACTTGATAAGAGCAGGCTATCAAATGAAACCTGACGACAAGGACTCTGACATAGTGGATCGGTGGTTTCAGGCAGTGTGCCGTAATGTGGTGTTAGAAACCTGGGAACAAGAGCAGGCCATGAATCCCAACAGGATCATACGCACCAAAGACATAGGTCAAGGAAGATCAGAGGTATCATAATGATTAATGGAAAAAGAGTTGGTTTTACTGCATCCACGTTTGATTTGCTACATGCCGGCCACGTGGCCATGTTGAGAGAAGCCAAAGAGCACTGCGAGTTTCTGATATGTGCTTTACAAAATGATCCTACCACTGACCGTCCCAATAAGAATCGTCCAGTGCAAAGTATTGTTGAGCGTCAATTGCAGTTGATTGGTTGCAAGTATGTGGACGAAGTATGGGTATATAACACTGAAAAAGATCTTGAAGATCTGTTGTTGGTTTTGCCAATTGATGTGCGTATACTCGGAGTGGAATATGAAGGCAAGGAGTTCACAGGCCGAGAGATTTGTCACAAGCGCAACATAGAATTGTATTTCAATGGCCGAGATCATAGTTTCAGTTCCAGTGAACTAAGACAAAGAGTTTTTTGTGCCGAAACATCAAAACAAACACTGGAAAAAAATGGTTACTTTGGACAAATGCCAGACGACAGTGGCGGTCCCAGTAACAAATGATATTGTATGTTAATGGCGACAGTCACAGTGCCGGAGCAGGACTAAAAAATTCTAGTCATTGTTATGCTTCCAAACTAGCCAAGCACTATGATTTGGATTTATATAATGATGCTGAGCCTGGCGCCAGCAACACAAAAATTATTAGAACCACCAGAGAGTTCTTGAATAGAAAAAGATCAGTGACTTCACTGCTGGTGATTGGATGGACAACATGGGAACGAGAAGAGTGGGCATATGACGGAAAATTTTATAATATCAATAGTTCTGGATACGCTAACTTACCCAATGAATTAAAAGAACAGTATCAACATTGGGTATCAAAACAAACGCCAGAGACTCTGAATTTATCATCCTTGATGTGGCACAAAACTATCCATGATTTTCATTTAGAGTTGGTTGATCAAAAAATACCGCATTTATTTTTCAACTGCATGTATAATTTTTTCAACATAGCTGACGATGACAAATTACAGTGGAATTCACGCTATGTTGATCCTTACAACAATGATTGCAGTTACTACTGGTATTTGAGCAAGCAAGGACATGTAACCGATGCATTCTACCACTTTGATGCTCTAGGACACAGTGCCTGGGCAGACTTTTTAATTGTCTACATTGGAAAAAATCAAATATTATGATACTTTATGTTAATGGCGATAGTCACTCGGCCGCTGCTGAAGCAGTGAATCCTTATGCATTCGCCGAAGATGACGGCAAGTACTTTTACATGGGGCGTGTTGCACATCCTGATAATCTAGCCGTGAGTTGGGGAAAACTATTGAGTCTGGCATTGAATTCTGGATTTCATTGTGCAGCCGAAAGTGCAAGTAGCAACGCCAGAATCATGAGAACCACTCGTGAGTGGATTGCTAATCGTCAGGGAAATAATAAAATATTGGTAGTTATTCAATGGTCAACTTGGGAACGGGAAGAATGGTTGATCAATGATGTTTATTATCAAATTAATGCTTCTGGCCTAGACCATGTGCCTGTTAGTCATCAGCCGCAATACAAAGAATACATAGCCAGCATCGATTGGCAGCAAAAAACACAACAGGCGCACAATGAAATCTGGGAATTTCATCAAGAATTGCAAAATCAAAACATACCTCATATATTCTTCAACGGCAATAACAATTTTGCTAAAATACCGGATGCAGATAAAAAAGTGTGGGATTCTAACTATATTGCACCCTATGATGCCAGTATGACATTTGATTCTGTTGTTCGAAAACAAGGATTTGAAACTGTTGCCGCCGATTCATGGCATTTTGGACGAGATGCTCATAGCTTTTTTCACCGTTTTATGTTAGAATACATTATTGTTAATAACTTTATCTAAGGTGTTTTATGCGCTATGTGCTGATTGATACAGCCAATATGTTTTTTCGGGCCAGGCACGGTGCATATCGCGCCAGTGATCCTTGGGAAAAACTGGGATTTGCCCTGCATATAACACTGATGGCAGCCAACAAGGTGGCCCGGAGATTTGCTGCTGATCATGTGGTTTTTGCACTAGAAGGGCGAAGCTGGCGCAAAGACATTTACAAACCATACAAAGCCAATCGCGCAGTGGCCAGAGCTGCATTAACCGAAGCTGAAGCTGAAGAAGACAAAATGTTTTGGGAAGGCTATGATGAGCTGACTAAATATCTTTCCACTCGAACCAACTGTAGCGTCATTCGTCATGCCATAGCAGAAGCAGATGATATCATAGCTCGTTGGATTGCATTGCATCCCGGTGACGAACATATTATTATTTCAAGCGACACAGATTTTGTCCAGTTATTGGCCGCCAATGTAACGCAGTATAATGGCATAACTGACGAATTGTTGACTTTAGAAGGAATATTTGATGCCAAAGGTAAGCCTGTCCTTGATAAAAAAACTAAACAAGCAAAAGCCTGTCCTGATCCGGCCTGGTTGCTATTTGAGAAGTGTATGCGTGGAGATAGCTCAGACAATGTATTCAGTGCGTATCCTGGAGTACGTGAGAAAGGCACAAAGAATAAAGTTGGTCTCCGTGAGGCCTTTGGAGACAGAGACCGACAAGGATACAATTGGAACAATATGATGCTGCAAAGGTGGTTAGACCCAGATGGTGTCGAACATCGGGTGTTAGATGATTACGAACGCAATCGTACTCTAATAGATTTAACTGCACAACCTGCGGAAATCAAACAACAAGTTGATGACGCTATTTGCGAACAAATATCGCACAAGGATGTTGGACAGGTTGGTGTAAGATTCATGCAGTTCTGTGGAAAATATGAACTAAACAAGTGCAGTGATGCAGCTGATCAATTTGGTCAATGGATGAATGAAACTTATAAAGGAGTGCTTGACAATGCTAGTAGCCAAACCAGTGATTGAAAATGAATTTTGGATTGTGCAAAAAGACGATCGCAAAATTGGTAATGTAGAAGCATGTGCTGATGGGTTTCAAGTTCGTATCAACAATCAAATCGCACAGTACAAAACTATCAGCATGGTTGAAGAACGATTTAAAATTAAATTTGAGAACTCATTGCCAACTGAGACCAAATATGATACCAGTTTAGTACATGGGTATCCTGCCCAAGGTCGAATCTATAATCCTGTGTGGGATGTTCGTCATAGATTGCCTATATACACCAAGACCAACAAGAGCAAATCATGGTTTGCGGCCGGTTGGTATTTGATTAAAAAAGGTCGTACTTGGAAAGTCACGCAGGACCCCAAACTCATAGTGCTGGAACGATATCCCTATCGTGGCCCATTTTATACCAAGGATTTAGCCAATGACCAATCTATTTAAAGATCAAGAAAAATTTATGCGGGCCTGTGAACAAACAGTTGACAAGCATAATCTAGATCAATTTACTATGTACATCAAATTGATCACAGAAGAAGTCACTGAACTTGGTGAAGCCCTGGCCAAGGCCGACGACGTTGAAGTACTAGATGCCTTGATTGATATATTAGTTGTAACGATCGGAGCAGTGCATTCTATGGGTGCCGATGCGGAGGGTGCTTGGAAAGAAGTTATGCAGACTAACTTTGCTAAGATTGATAAAGAGACTGGCAAGGTTCGTAAGCGTGAAGACGGCAAAGTACTCAAGCCAGTGGGATGGACACCTCCTGAATTAAAGCAGTTTTTACGATGATACACATACAAAGATTTGTCGAACGACTACAAGGATTCGACGCCAAAGGTTCGCAAAATTTTATGATGACCATGAAGGATGCCAAAGATCTACACGCTGATATAACTAAATTGTTGCTAGTCTTGCAAAATAATCAAGCAGGTTCTCCAAATGAAGTTATCGAAGTACAGATCACTGGTGGCAAATTCTAAAACTACATATATTTAGAGATAAATAAATGTAGGAGTTTATTTGATGAGCAGACCCAAGCCCAATGTTATTATAGAGCAAACAAACCGGACCACTTATAAAAGTGAGCAGGTGTTGGCCAGCGAGGGTGTATGGGCGGTATTCTATGATACCCGTCCAATCAATCTCAAAACTTCCAATCTCTTGGTGCAGTATCCTGGGCCTAAATATAAAAAAGTAAGTTTTTCCAATCCAGGGCATGCAAAAAATCTTGCTAAAAAACTCAACACACAATTTAAGACTGACAAGTTCACAGTGGTGTTGTTGAAAGAAGGCCTTCAGGTATATCCTTGATGTGCGTGACAAAAAGCTACTGACTCAAACATTGGTAGCCGAGCTGCCAGAACATCTTGGAATCACTGCGGAAGATGCCTACGCCACATGGTGGGCCAATCTACGTTCAGGCGGTGGACTTAGACTAACTGATCGTGGCTACGAAATATTTTGCGAGCACTTGGATCTTGAACATCATCACTATTCACTGGAACCGTTTCGCATCACAATGACTCATGTGTTGGCCTTGGATCGCAAATTGCAGATGCCCTACTATATTGTGGGTAAGAAAAAGATACCAGTGGATCTTGTGATGTTTGGCAGTCGGGAAGCCATGCTGGTGAATCTATACGGCGATTTGGATAAGTTTTTACGCAACTACCATTGACTTGAATTGATTTTTAATATATAATATATTATGAGCAAGATATCCAAAAGTCCCCAACGCAATACCTTCCAAAAAGAAGGGTATGTCAAACGCTGTGAAAAGGAAGGTAAAAAACCCAACGAAGCTTATTTGGATTTATTTAAAACTATGAAACAACAAGATGAAGAAAATCTTGTGGATCGAGAATGGCAAAAAGATAATCTAGAGTATGACCTCCGTAGCACTGAATGGATCTGTGACAAAGTCAAAGCGTCGGATAGCTATGCACAAAATTTGTATGCGGCCATGTGTAACATGCAGTTCCAACAACAGCAAGTCTGGCCCGTGCTCAAAGATCAACGCTGGTCATGCAGTTGGCGTCATGCAGGTGGTATTGTGGCCGACATGAAAGAAAAGGGCGACTACATTGATTGGTACTGCTCTGGAATTGCTGGTGGTGATGAGCCTGATGTTTACACAGAAGGTTACGATTTAAAAGCAAAAGGGTTTGTACCAGAAGGATATGTAACAGACGAAATCCGTGCAGACTTGCTGAAATTAGGCTGGGCGGCCATAGCATGGAAAGAGTAACTAAATAACTGCATGTTTGATACTGACTCAATTTTACCAGTTATACTAGCCGGAATATTTATCATAGCACTAGCGTGGCTCTGGGGTTGGTATACTGCAACCCACGCTAAAGAAGATGCATCTAAAACCGACACCACCGACTAGTTGTTGCGGCCGAGGATGTGAAGAATGCGTTTGGGTGTCTTATAATGAGGCACTTGAACGATGGTATAGTTGTATGAAGCAAAGTGAAAAGGATCCAAGACGGGGGTGCGAATCCCCCCAGGTCCACCATAAAGAGTATTGAGTTGACATGGGCTGAGATGCCGCAAACAGTATTCTTCATAATGGGCCTGCATAGTTTCGATTGGGTCAAGAGTAGGTAAGTGGACAACTCGGTAGGCGATGACCGTAAATCAAGCAAAACTCGTAAATGCAAACGCAAATACAACCGTAACTGTTTCAGGCAAGAACATCAAGTTCTCAGCTCGTACAGCCAAGGAATCATTGGCAGTCTAACCACCGCCTAGGGCAGGAAATGCCTAGTAACAGAAACCACCAAAAAGGCTACCTTGGTAGCCTTTTTCCTTGTGTATTAGTGCAATCACTGCTATAATACACTAAATATATTTTTAATAAGGAAATCTAGAAATGGCAACAACAGTAACGATTGGACAAACTCCAATCAATGCAACATATACAGCAGTCACTGGCACAACCGGTGGAGCAGGAACAGGCGCAAAATTCGACGTAACCAAGACCAATGGTGTTTATACCACAGTGCTTGAAACTGCCAATCCTGGCACAGGATATGCACTTGGTGATACTATTACCGTAGCTGGCACCGCACTAGGCGGAGCAGCTCCTGCCAACAACGATGTTATCATTGTTACCGGCATTGGCACAGGCGGCAAAATTTCTACATTTGCCACCGCAGGTGTGGGTGCCATCGGCAACGGCACTATCAACACTGTGATTAACGTCACGCCAGATGTCACTGCTGCAGTCAACACATACACCATTGGCGATAAAAGCAGTAATTTTACAGTTGTAAATGATACAACCAACAATGTTATTAGAGAAACCAGTGCGCTGAATACCACCGTGAGTTTTAATCTAAACAATTATCAACGTGTGATTTACACAGACAAAGCCACTGCATTTGATATTTCAGGCAAAGCCGGTGATGTGTATTCATTGTTAAAAGCCGGATTTGGTGGAACAGTGAATACCACATACGAAGGTATTGGTATCAAGTTGGAAGATGCCGGCACAACTAGTGCACAGATTGCTCAAGCAATTGTAACCAGTGCACCATTCCTTGCGGCTAATCCAGATATTCCTACTTTTGTTAACAACCTATACACCAATGTAATGGGTGCGGCTCCAACGCCAACACAGGCATCACCGTATATTACTTCGTTGGTAACAGGTGGAACCACAATGGGTGCATTGTTAAATGCCGCAGCACATCTAGCAACATTCCAAACCACAATTGGTATTATTGGTGTTGCTCCAGCAACAACTGGTGTATTGGCTGGTAACGGAATTGACTATATCCCACAGTAAATAATTACTGTTCCCTGAGATCTACATAAATATAACGTTGATCTCAGGATCACTATTAAAGGAAATACAATGAAGAAAATCGTAATTGCCACTATGGCATTAATGACAAGTTTGGCTTTTGCTGGTTCTATCACTCTAGAAGGGCAAGACCAACTGGGCGATAAAGGTGCTAAAAATTCAGTCAACGAATCAATCTCAGTCAAAGAGTCAATCAACAAAACGTTTGCCGTTGATGTTGCAGCAGTTAACTATCAACAAGCTGGTACATATGCATTGAGCACTCGTTTAGAAACAGGTGTAACTGGTGCAACCGCAGTTGGTCCAGTTGGCGTTTACACTCGTGTTGCACTTGGCGAAAAATACACCAACGGTGCCAATTTTGCTTATTGGAGCATCGAGCCTGGTATCTCATACACGCTAGACAAATTCACTGCCAAAGTTGGATATCGCTATCGCACAGCTACTGCCAACGCCAATGTGTATAACGACACAACAGATACCAGCAGATTTGGTCTGAGCTATGCTATTACCAAGAAAGATGCAGTTGGTATTCGATTTGATCGTGTAATTGGTGACAGTACAAATCACAGTTACAATTTGAACTACACACGTTCATTCTAATCTATTCTAAGATTAGCTCAAAAGGCCCTTTGGGGCCTTTTCTTTTAGATTCTTTACATTTGAGTCACATTATTGTAATGGTTACCACTATAAATAAGGATGAGTGATTGGCACTCAAAATAATTCCAATAACAGGAGCTCGTATGTCAGATATAGACAACCCAATAATTGAAGATGATGAAACTGCATTGCCACCAACTGACGATGTAGATGTTGACACAGATGTTGACACAGAAGATGTTGACACAGAAGATGTTGACACAGAAGATGATGACTCAGAAGATGACACAGAAGATGATAACTCAGACGAAGATGACTCAGAAGATGATAGCGACGAAGATGATTCAGAATATGACTCAGAAGATGACTCAGAAGATGACTCAGAAGAAGATGATAGCGACGAAGATGACTCTGAAGAAGAGTAATTGGCTTGATTAAACCGACCACAACGATTGAGTGGATGTTGGAACTCGTAACCAATACTAAAGAGCCCACTGGGCTCTTTTTTTATGGATATATTTGTCACCTATAAGTATAAACTTATGTGCGGCATACTAATGGTAAAAAGTAAATCTGATATTGCCCTTGACAAGCATTTGTCGGCATTCAGAATTTTACAATCTCGAGGTCCAGATTTTAATCGATTTCAATATAAAAATAATATATTCATTGGCCAAACAGTGTTACACATAACTGGTACAGATGAATTTTATAATACCACACACAACAATTTTTTGGCCTATAATGGTGAAATTTACAACTACAAAGAACTAGGAGCGTTCAGCAACGATATAGAGTTTGTACATCATTGTGTGGAAAACAACATTAAAAATCTAAATCAAGGATGGGGACCATGGGCATGGGCATGGACTGATAACAAGACTGTGAGGTACGCAGTTGATCCGCAAGGCGAAAGATCGTTATATCACTATCAAGATGCACACATATTGATTGTTTGCAGTGAAGTGCGTCCAATATTAGAATACATTGATGCGGTCAAAATTGATTTGCCTTATCAAAATAAATTATGGACAATGCTGGATACTACTCCTTGGTTGGGAATTACCCGGGTACAACCAGGGCATCTATACCAGGACGGAGATATTGCAGGTCACATTGACAGTATATGGTCATGGATAAAGCCAAAAAGTTACACAAATATCAACGAGGCTTATGAAGAATTTGCAACATCATGGTCCTATGTGACTAAAACTATGACTCCAGAATGTGTCTCTGCTCTGACCTATTCGGGCGGACTTGACAGTAGTATTATATTAAATTCTATTTCAAATCTTGAACTTTACACCGTCAACAACTCTGGCAAGGATCCCATAGTTGATCATGTACGAGATTTTTTGACTGCAGAAGAACAAAAAAAACTACATGAATTTAGAATTACTCCCAGTGTATGGGCCGACGATTTCAAAAATTTAATTGACCGATTACAAATGCCTGTACAAAGTTGGAGTTTTGTAGGACAATGGATAGTAAACAAAAACTGTGAGCAAAGAGTGTTGTTTACAGGCGTCGGTGCCGACGAGTTGTTTGGAGGATATGATGTATACCAGCAATTAAATTATACCTGTAATACGCAGTCACCAAGTCCATACAGTTGTGCCGGCTCTTCACAGTTGTGGCAACACTGTCTTGATGTGTATGACAACAATGCTAGTCAAGCCACATTATTGATGGATTATATACATCAAGTGATAGGATGCGATGCTCAGGGGTTAGATGCCATTGCTGGTGCTTGGGGAATAGAAACACGCAATCCATTCCTGGCTAGACCTATTATGCAGTTGGCATTGAATTTGCCAACTGAATTCAAAGTTGGCAAAGTACCTAAACCATTGATCCGACAACAATTTTTACAACGATGGAATGAAAAATATTTATTTCCCAAAAAAGGATTCACCGGTCATGCCAATGACAGCCTACCGTGGTTGAATATAAAAATCAATTCCACTGGAGATAGGTTACAAGATTGGCGTCAAATAGCTTATAAAAGTTTTTATGAATGCAACAATCAATCATGATCCCTGGTGTCATTGGATAGCAGACGATTTTTTGTCTGTTGACTGTTTGGCTGAATTAAAGGCAGTCGATCATAATAGACACCAAATTATTCAAGGAAAACGCATCGGCGGTCATCGTTTGTTTATTGACCCTGCAGTGGCACACCTTTATCCAAATTTATTCAAACTGTATCAAAGTTTACATTCTGGAATTTACAAAGATTTTTTCGAGCACTATACCAAGCAAGATTACAGCGGGCTATATCCAAGACTAGAAGTAATCAGTGACCTAGGAGATTTTTATCTGGAACCACACTACGACTTGCCGGAAAAAAAACTAACTGCACTGGTTTATACAGACTACGAAAAATTATATCCAGGAACAGGGTTGGGCAATGGAACCAGAGTACAAAGCAAAGACAATAGATGTTTCTTTTTTGTACCGGGCAACCACAGTCTGCACGATTATCCTGCTGCTCATTTTGACTGTGTGCGTAGATGCTTACAAATCAACTATTGGACCTATACTGTGTAATCAGGCCATTCTACCAAGGTCTGAAACCATTGCTTTGAAAATTTAATTTTAGGATTCTGAATCAGATAATTATGTAGTGTGTTTACACACCACTGTTCACTTGGAGTGACTGCACGAGTCCTTGCACTGCTATATTCATACCACCATATTCCATAGGGAGCCCGTGCGTCGGTCAGTTGAAATAAAAATTCCATCCCAGATATCTGAGCATCACATATTTTGGCAAACTGTTCAAACGTATAAACCTGTTCTAGATGTTGAAATTTGCTGGCATATTTGGTACTGGTGGTTATAAAACCAGCCACGGTGGTTATAGACGGAATACACTCAACGGCTCTCAGTCTGCTTTCGCCGTTGCCAATGGAAAATTTATTTTTTCCCAAGTACTGCAGCAACATAGGTTTGACGATTCCTTGATTTCTTATGTCAGCTACCCACATGTTTAATTTAACTAAATTAGCAATGTCATAATGATTTATTTTATCATTTACAAACCCATCAATGCCTTGATCTCTAATGGAAACATTGGCCCACTCACAAATTACTTCTAAAGTTTGTTGATAATCTATTAGGTTTTTGTCAAATGTAGGATCAAAAAACAAACAATGTTTTCCGTTATGAAAACTTTGTTGAATAGGATCTATTTCTGATGGGTAATAAATTTTTATCTGAGGATTGTTCCAGTACATATAAGTAATTAGCATGAAAACTCACAGTGATCAAATTTGGATATCTGCAGATCGAGAAATTCACATCGTAAGCCAATTAAGCCAGGCAATCCTTAATCAAGGATATGTTGCGGCAGTGGATCCTGGAACAAACAATTATGGTTATCCGTATATTTACAAAAGCAATAATACTATTATTAATTGCAGATTGGTAGACAGTGTTTTTCTTACTGATCCTGATATTTGGACTCGTATGTCGCCAAACACTGTTATTACCGACAATTTACCACTAAAACCACTCTGCGGTGAATTAATAAACTTACTTCCAGAGTTTTGGTCTATTTGGCGATTTGATCCCAAGTATCAAGATCGACCAGTCAGCGTGGGATTCAATTGTTTCATGAACCGCGTAAGAGGGGATAGATCAGTGACCTTTTATGAACTTATTCGACGAGACATAATTAGCCAAGGGTTGGTAAGTTTTAATTGTTCATTGACAGAATATATTAATCAGTATCAGTCCGCAGAACTGTTTAATTATTCCAAAGAACATGACATTGGTCTGGGTATCATACCATACAACACCGTTGAATCTCATGGACCTCTGGAACAGTGTATCATTGATTCCAATATAAGTTTGATACTTGAAACCTATATCAGTGACAGTCACATAGTGTTCAGTGAAAAGATATTTCGAGCTCTACAACTTCCTAGACCTTGGTTGTTGTATTGTAGTCCGTATTCTGTTGAGTGGTTAAAGCACTACGGATTTGATGTGTTAGATGACTATGTTGATCATGAATACGATACTGTGGTGCAACACAGCAGTCGTCACATGCTTATTTTGGACCAGTTAGAAACTTTTTTGACCAAACAATATGATGCTAAAGATTATATAAGATTTTTTCAGGCTGCGGATCATAATCAAAAACTGCTTAGGCAATTTGCTCTTGACTGGCCAGAAAAACTCAACTTTGTTTTAAAAAAAATCAAAACATTATGATACAATTTGTAGGACACGAATATCAGTATCAAGGAGAGATACTTAAAACTCCAGAAACTATTTTAATCATTGATCATCACTACAATGAACAACTGCATGAATTTCCTGTAAAAAAATTACTCGAAAACAGTCAATGTGATCCGTATTTACACCAGGTGATCTTTGATCATGTATTACAACACGATGATGTTCTAAAATCATATAATTTGCTGTGCATGCCAGTGTTGATGGCCAATTATACCAATCAATTCATCCGGCAGCAAATTGTTCCAGACTGGTCTCACAAAATTTGTACTTTTAATTTTATGATCAACAAAATAAGATATCATAGAACATTTATGTTGATGCTATTACAACACTTTGGGTTAAAAGACTACGAATACACCTTGTGTTGGAAACACACTGACATAAACAAAAAAGCCATGCTAAATGAAACCAACAAGGATCTTTACAGGCATATTATTGACCAAAGCCAGATCAATGTTGCCACAAGACAATACTTGTTTGGAACTGAACGGTTGTTGGATCAGGGATTGCAATATGGATCAATTACCAATCCTGAAGTTTATAAAAGATTCTTGCAAAAAGAAGTATTTGAACCTACTTGTATTAGTCTGATCACAGAACCTGCTTTTTTTGAACGCGAAACTATCATCACAGAAAAAACCATCATGGCCATCTATGGTGGTACCATTCCTATTTGGGTTGGAGGTTGGCGCATAGCGGACTACATGCGTGATCAAGGATTTGATGTGTTTGATGACATTGTGGATCACAGTTATCAAAACATGCAGGATCCCTGGGATCGTTGCTACTTTGCCATTGAGCGCAATCTGCATTTACTACAAGATTTTGAAACAGTACAAAGATTTGTGATCAATAATCAACATAGACTACAAGCAAATCTGGACCTGCTAGAAACTAATACTTTTGTTAACAGTTGTGTCAAAACCATCAACAATATCGGTGATGATTTGGTTAGGAATACCGTAATAAATAAGTTTTCTTGGTTGACACACAATCTATAGTTTGTTACAATACACACATGCTAAGAAATTAGCTGTTATTGCAGAGTGTTATCAGGGTATCGTAGGCTGATCACTTACTATGCGGGCCTAACTGTGCGAGGAACAGGTCCTGAGATAACCGCTATTCGCTCGTCAGTGCTAATTACATTTTTGACAAATCGGCAAGATAGCACTTTGCAATGATTTTGGATTGTTAGATCAGTTGGTTAGATCGCCGGCCTGTCACGCCGGAGGCCACCGGTTCAAGTCCGGTACAGTCCGCCAAATTTTTGAAGTTAGTGTAGCAGTTGAGTCTGCCATAAAACACGGTTCGCCTGTAGCACGGTACTCAGCCCGACATAAAGAACAGTTACTGACCACTAATAAACATCTTGTAAAGATGCCTTCAAATCTTTTTACGCTCGGTTCATCTAGAGGCCCAGGATAGTGCCCTTTCACGGCATTCACACCGGTTCGAATCCGGTACCGAGTACCATTTTTGTTGGGGATTCGCCAAGTTGGTTAAGGCACTGGATTTTGATTCCAGCATGCATAGGTTCGAATCCTATATCCCCTACCAATGTAATTTAGGAAAACATATGACAGCAGTTTTGATCAGTTATCCACCAGCTGCTGGTGGTAATCATTTGAGAAATCTAATCACAGTAGCCAGCAATTATGTCAGTGATACCAGCTTCAATGAAAATATCATGCAACAGTATTTTTCAAGCGGAAAAATCATGGTGCACGGTCAGGATATCGGTCAGGATGCTATCGCAAACAATATCAACTCATTCAAGTTGCACCGAAGTGCAATGGAACATGAACAGAATATAGTTTATTTTGGGCACTTTGCTGAGATTCTTTCTCAAAGAGATATTTTGCTTACATTACCAAATAAAAAATTTATTTTGATATCGCCTGACACACAAGATTGCATGAAAATATGGTTGGCGAGAGCAAAAAAATTAGGCATAGCACCTTTACTAGGATATTATGCAGGAGAGCAGATTTTTTTGTACGAACCGGTTATTTACTATGATGTACTCAAAACAAAAAAAACCAATGTGATGAATATATCAATTTATGAATGGTTTGCCGAAGACATTTCTCCAGTATTGGATAGATTAGAATTTTTTTTACAGGCTAATTTTGATAGAGAACTATGTCAAAGGTTGCATCAGATTTGGTATAGTCGTAACAAACCTGATGTTTTATAGCATGGCAAAAATTAATTTATCGCAGGGTAGAGAAGCGGCAACTCACCGGGCTCATAACCCGGAGATCACAGGTTCGAATCCTGTCCCTGCAACCAAGTAATGTTGTCAACCAAACACCGAGTCAAGGCGTTGTATAATTACACTCAGGAGATTGTAATGTCACAATATGATATCATTGCCCAGGTTAGAGAACTTGTTGAAAGAAACTGCAAATCTTGTGAAATTGCTACTCGGTTGCATCTTGATATTTCTGCAGTAAATCAGGTGATCACAATGTTAAAGTTATAAGTATTAATTACTTGTTGTCATGTTGAGTATCATTATCCTGCTTGTTTTCATTGTCAGCAGGCTCACACAACATAGGATTTACTTTGAAATCACGGTTGGTGCTCCAGTGTTCGGTCTGAATATATGGCACGTTGCCAAATGCACTTAACAAAAGTTTATAGCTATAATAATCGTTGTCGTCCATACAATATTTAACCTTTTTGGTCATTATGGTAGCAGGGCACTCCTACTATCAATAATGTAATTGTAATATATGAGTATATAAATACTGGCCCAAGGATCCAATATGGTAAAAGTTTTGTTTATACTCAAACGTCGTGAAGACTATGATGCAATAGTACACAGTCATGTGGGTCTGAGCACAGGGTTGTATAACAGTGCTAGCTTTATGAACGATATGTTGAATGATGCCGGCATAGACAGTGTGTTAGAAGTGGCCATAGACAACAATTGCATAGATAGATTGGTCACAAAACATCAACCTACTCATGTAATCATTGAAGCTCTTTGGGTAGTTCCCACAAAATTTACCATACTGCAACGGCTTCATCCCAAAGTAAAGTGGATCATCAGATTACACAGCGAAATGCCTTTTTTGGCCGGCGAAAGCAATGCCATGGACTGGATCGGCGACTATTCAGAATTTCACAGTGTTTACCTGGGAGTTAATGCACCCAGGATGCTGAGAGAGTGTCAAACTTATTTGAGTGCCATGCATCCTGGTAGAATCTGGAACAATGGTAGAATTATCTACATGCCCAATTACTACCCGCAAAAGTTTACAAAAAAGAAACTAGACAAAAGCAAAGACACAGTAGATATTGCGTGTTTTGGTGCAGTACGCCCTTTGAAAAATCACATGGTACAGGCCATTGCAGCCATTGAGTTCGCTCAAAATATTGGCAAAAAATTGCGATTTCATATCAATGCAGGCAGAATTGAAATGAACGGTGGGCCAGTGATCAACAATCTCAAAGGTCTATTTCAGCAGTTGTCCGGCAGAGATTTTGAATTGATCAATCATCAATGGCGGCCACGTGACCAATTTTTAGAATTGTGCAGTCAAATGGATATTGGTCTGCAAGTGAGCTTTAGTGAAACTTTTAATATTGTAGGTGCAGATCTAATCAGTCAGGGAGTTCCCATAGTGGGCAGTGTAGAGATACCCTGGGCAGCTACCAAATGGTGTGCTGATCCCACAGACAGCACAGACATTGCACAGTGTCTGGCCAGTGCCTATCGTTGGTCAAGAACCAATGTTCGTTACAATCAAATATCATTGAAAAAATATACCAATCACACCAAAGATATATGGACTAAATACTTTTATGAACAAACACACAGTAAAAGCTCATAAATGGATAGACGGTATTTTGCATACTGTGGAACATTACTTTGATAACTTGACCGAAGCAATAAGTTTTTCCAGTGCAGCCGACGCGCACACTACAAAAGTCTACAATAATCATGGTAATCTTGTGCATGTGACTAATGTACAAAATATACGCGGTGATCATCTCATGGTCGGATACGCATAAGTCTAGCACAATTTTCCTACATGAACATCATGACCCTGAGCTGCCAGGCTCAAGACTGCAATGGTTTTCCAAAAGTCACAGTGCTCTTAGACAACAATATTTTATTTGAAGCAGACATCTCTGAGTCAAAATTTGACCTATCAATTCCATTGGATCATAACACCTCAACCAGGTGCTTGCAACTTGTACGTCATGACAAAACTGATCGGAATATATTGTTAGACTCCAATGGACATATAATCAAAGATCAAAGTGTGGAAATTCTTCAAATCAAAATAGATCAGGTGCTTGTACCGCAATTTTTTATCTCGTCTCACTGTCAGTTTGAATTTGGCGATCAGTGTCATCCAGGCAGTTGTTTTATTGGACCCAATGGAGTTTGGTCCTTGAGATTTCAAACTCCTATTGTACAGTATATTTTAGATCAAAAAATTTTGCATGAATCTCAATACAATCAAGACTATCAATTTCCCTGGAGTTATAAATTGGGCCCTGACAGTGTCAAAAATATCAGTTCCAAAATTGATTCATTGATTGAAAAAATATCCATATCATTATGAATGACTTTGTATCTTGTGTGGCCATTGATATAATAAACTACGACAAGCCACCTGCTTCACTGGCATTTCTGGCAGGAGTGTGTGAGGCAACTCTTCTTGATTATCAATGTTTTAGTTTGAATTCTGAATTCTTAGACATCATGTCCATGGCTGAATACAATTTGGTGTATACCAAGCTCAAACAATCTGCCATGGAGGATATTCCCAAACCAGCCATTGACAGCATTGATCGCATAATAAATCAAATTAAACAGTGCAATACAACAATTGTGGCGGTGTCTATATTTTCTTACCTGCAGTATCCTCTCGCTGAAGTATTTTTAAAAAAATTAAAGGCGTTGTTGCCAAACGTCACTGTCATAGCCGGCGGCCCAGGTATTCAAGCCAATCATTCATCCAATGGTACCATTGGCAAAAATTTATTAGACCATGATTTGATAGATTATTACTGCCTTGGCGAAGGAGACGAAGCTTTGGTTTTGTTCTTTCAAGGCAACAGAAATATACTGGGCATAAATGGAAAACAAAACAAGTACGAAACTTGGGTTCCACAAATCGACAATTTGGATTCAAAATATGTGATTCCTAGCTATAAAAAAATACCTTTGAAAAATTATCAAAACTTAGAAAATAAAAAATCCACAGTTTTTTCACTGAGTACCAGTAGGGGGTGTGTGAGAGATTGTGCATTTTGTGACGTGGGCAAGTCATGGCCCAAATTTAGATTTAGAAAAGGGTCAGGTGTTGCTCAAGAAATATTACAACATCATACAGATGTGGGTGCAACAAATTTTACCATAGTAGACTCATTGATCAATGGAAGTTTAAAATCTTTTCGTGAATTCAATCAAGAAATGATCAAACTCAAAAAAGAGTATCCAAGTTTGAATGACTTCTCATACAATGGCATGTTCATTGTGCGCGATCGACACACGCACAATGAAGAATTTTTCCGTCTTATGAAGGAAGCTGGGTGCGAAAGTTTGGCCATTGGTGTAGAAACAGGCAGTGATCGTTTGAGATTTGAGATGAATAAAAAATTTACCAATCAAGATCTGGATTGGCATCTAGAAATGAGCCAGCGCTACGGGATCAGAAACAATTTTTTAATGTTTGTGGGTTATCCTACTGAAACTGCAGATGACTTTGCTCAAACTCTAAGCATGCTGGAAAGATATCAAAAATATCTAATAGATGATACCATAATAGGTATCAACCATGCTGGAGTTTTCAGTATTCTGCCAGACACACCTGTGTTTGACAACAAAGACAATATTGGCATCACTGTCAATGAACAATTCCATACAGACAGTAACATTTCCAAATTACATTGGTTTAATCACAATAACCCAGATCTCACTGTCAAAGAACGAATATTGAGAGATTTGAAATTTAGGAAAAAAGCCATAGAACTACGTTATCCAGTACCATACGTTGAACGCTATTTGGAATATTTAAAACACATTGATAAAGATCTATTTGTGTTGTCAGATTGACTTGACCAACAATGCAAAATAATGTATAATTACATATTTGCGGGGTTCGTATAATGGTAATACCCTAGCCTTCCAAGCTAGAGCTGACAGTTCGATTCTGTTACCCCGCTCCATTCTAAAGGAAATTTATGCATCGTACAAAATTAAGCCGTGGTACCGAAATTGACACTGACCTCTGTGTAAAAAATGCCGGAGAAAACAGATACATGCTGGTGATTATGGCCGCTGCAAGAGCAAGAGAAATTTCAAGACAACATCGTGCCAGTGAAAATCCTGCACATATCTATCCTGTAGTCAAGGCCTTATTGGAATTTCAAACAGGTGAAATCAGCATTGATGCGGCAACAAAAATTATGTAAGTAAACTCCGTGTGGCGTAATCTGGTAGCGTACTTGGTTTGGGACCAAGCGGTCAAGGTTCAAATCCTTGCATGGAGACCAATCAGGGGATGTAGTTAAATGGGATAACGGTAGCTTTGCAAGCTTCAATTGAGAGTTCGATTCTCTCCTTCTCCACCATAAAGGAATATCATGGATATAGATCAAGCAAGTAATTTTTTAGCGTGTACTATTTTGTTGGGTGCAGGTGTCACAGTTGTTGTTGCATTTGTGTTGTTAATCAACAACTTATGCAGTCGTTATTGGAAGCCATTGGCTCTTCCGGAATATCTTAATCCAGCATTGTCTGGCAGATTTGCAGAACCTCACGAAGTTCCTACCGACAATAAAAAATAAACCAGGAGCGGTGGCCGAACGGTAAGGCAGCGGATTGCTAATCCGTACAACGCTTAATCGCGTTGACTGGGTTCGACTCCCAGTCGCTCCGCCAAGTTGTCAATTTGACTAAATACTATTGCATACTCTGCAATAACATCAGAAAGTCATGATGCAAAAAATTGACATTGAACGTGTAAAAAAATACATCAATGCCCAAAGTCCACAAACTCGAATCTACATCGGTGTTGACTCTGAAAGAATAAAAATCAATAGAATCTGGTATGCAGACTATACCGCTGCTATAGTGGTTCATATTGACGGAAATCATGGTTGCAAATTGTTTGGCGAAGTGACTAGAGAACGAGATTTTGATCAACGTTCCAATCGTCCCAATACCCGTCTTATGACCGAAGTTTACAAGGTCAGTGAGTTATACCTTAAACTGGCTGAAGTTTTGGAAAATAGATTGGTCGAAGTACATTTGGATATTAATCCGCAAGATCAGTACGCCAGTTCAAACATAGTAAGAGAAGCCATTGGATATATTCGAGGTACGTGCAATGTGGTTCCATTGATCAAACCAAATGCATTTGCCGCAAGTTATGCCGCAGATAGGTTCAAAGGACTACGAATTGCAAATGGATAGTTGACACATAATTCTTTTTGTGCTACAATTGGTACATCTTAATTTTTTTTAGAGATTGTATCATGTACAAAAAACTACTCAGTCTGGGTTTAGCAATTATTTTGGTAGCCTGTGGTGATGGCAACAACACCGTAGAATCAACACCAATTTTTGCTAGAGAATCCGTTATTACTGCATCTGTTGGTAATACTGATAGTCTTTCAGCCGAAGCCTTGGCCTTTGCAAAATCTCCTAGTATTGCTCGATATGCCACACAAAGAGATGCCAATACTACTCCATTTATGAGTGATATATTGGGCAAAGCCCAGATCAATGGTGTCAGTATTGATCAGTTGTTTGCTTGGGGAGAAGCAAACTTTCCCAAATTGTTAACCAGTCATGAACTAAATGGTTATTGGAACGGATATACTTACAGATACTATCCAGCCAGTAATACCTACGTTGGCATAGATACCAACAATGTAGTTTGGATTATGGGCCCTGACAGTACCAATGGTGTCTTGGTCAAATTAGCACCAGCAAGTGATTACGTTGGTCAAGTTAATGCCTGGATCGCTGCAGTGACCGCACCAAAAGTCAGCACAGGACTGGTAGGACTGTTGAATAGCATGAGTACAGGGTCTACTTATGTTTCTCAGCCCACCGTTACTGTGTCCGTTGGCGGCGGAGGAGGGACAGCATCAACCCCAGTTGTACCGCCGGTAGTGGTTAGCCCTCCTGTTGCTACACCAGCGGCCGCTCCTGTGGCGACCCCTGTTATTCCAGCTCCAGTTATTGTACCAACACCAGTGGTCACTCCGGTTGTGACACCACCTGTTGTTACACCAGTGGTGGCGCCAGTTATTGTACCAGCACCAGTGGTTACTCCGGTTGTGACACCACCTGTGGCAAACGTGTTTAGTTGGACACCCACAGTAACAATAACAACAAAATTTTTCGACCTACTAGGAGCATGGTGGAATGGCAATATGTTTTTTGCAGATCTAAACGGTGATGGCATAGAAGAAATTATTATTGCAGGCCGCATGAGTCAGCCTGCTACTGCAGCAACTTGGCAATTCACCAGAATGCATATACTGGGATGGAATACAGGATCATTGGCCATGGAAGACAGCCAATGGTTTACTAATAACAACGATAATCTTATTTTTGGTACTGAGCCCAGTATAAAATTTGCGGATTTTAACGGTGATGGACGCAGAGATATATGGATTGCACCCAGTGCTGACATGATGCTATTTGGACCAGGAACGGTGTATATCAATCAGGGCAATAATCAACTCAAACGATCTGACCTGAATATAGGACAAATCTGGGCACACGATAGTGCAGTGGGAGATTTTAACAAAGACGGCAAAGATGATATTATTGTAGTGGGGCTCAATGGTAACCAAGCCATTGCACTGGGTCAGTCCGACGGAACATTTAAAATCACCACTGGCTCAACAGGACTGAGTGCAGCTGGTATGGCCGCTGGTGATTTTTTAGGCAATGGCACTACCACAGTAATACTCACTGATGCATTTATGGAAGGCAATCAAACCAATGGCCTGTATCAGGTCATGCTCAGTGGTGGAGTTTCAGGAGGCAGCGGTAGTGTGGGATCAAGCAGTGCATCTGGATCTGGTTCTTTTCAAGGCGGTGGTGCATTGATGATTCCGGCTAATCCTGTAGCTACACTGACACTGAACCGTATCAGTAAATTGCCACCCAATAGATTTTATCTACCAAAATGGTCAGGATATTCAGTATTGACTCCTGGGCACATGCCCAGCACAGTGAGAGCAGTGCCCATTGATTTCAATCGCGATGGGCAGTTGGATGTTGTGTTACTGACCATGGCTCAAAACGGCACTATTTATTCTGAAGTACAATTTTTGCAAAACAACGGTGGCGGTAATTTTACAGATGTTACCGACACAGTTTTACAAAATTACAACAGTTTGCACACCCAGTCCAGCTATAGTCCTAGATTGATTGATATCAACAGGGATGGTGTGTTAGATATTTGGTTGAGCAACTCAGATGGTGATGGCGCAGAAGACAGCAATGTAGTTTTAATGGGTAATGCATCTGGAAACTACACCGCTACCTATGCAAGTGCCTTTACTGCAGATAGAACATTTGTTGGTGGTAATCCTGCTCCAGTGCAGGCAGTTCGCGGCCCAGATCAAAACTTATGGTTGTTGACTCTGAACTGGTCAATGTCATCATTGAATGTGCAAATCAATGCCAAGAAAATTGGACTGAATCTGTCTAGTTTGCCAAATTAACTTAAAAAAGCATGGCTGACTCAAATCTTAGATTTGTGTATAATTACAATAAGGAGTCAATTATGCCATCAGTGTTTTTAGTGTCAGACACACACTTTGGTCATGCCGGAGTATGTAGGTTCACTCGCAATGACGGAGTGACCAAATTGCGTCCATGGGACAATGCAGATGAAATGGACGAAGCAATGGTCAAAGCGTGGAACGAACGGGTACGGCCCACTGACAAGGTTTATCACTTGGGCGATGTTGTTATCAATCGTCGAGCGTTAAGTATCATGTCGAGATTAAACGGCGACAAGGTTTTGATTCGTGGTAATCACGATATCTTTAAGGACGAGGACTATCGTGCTCACTTTAGAGAACTCAGAGCCTATCACGTTATGAACGGTATGATCCTTAGTCATATTCCTGTGCACGAAGCAAGTTTGGGAAGGTTTGGTGTTAACATCCACGGACACTTACATGCAAATCGTGTAAAAAAAGCTCGCGGAGTCGATGCTAGAACTGGTGAAGTTTTATACAGCGATGAAAACGATGTTCGTTACCATTGTGTTTGTGTAGAACAAACTCCAAACTTTGCTCCTATCCTGTTTGAAGATGTTATGCGTAACATTGAAGCAGAAGGCGGCAGTGTGGGATTCAGGAACGGCAACGGCCCTACCATGTAGTGCTATAGGTTCAATCGTATTCCAAAAATCAAACTGTAACGGTCTAGTGAACTAGAGTTTTTTCCAGTGTGCCAACTGGTGCTTAGATTGGCTGCAAAATAGCCAGAACCTGGGCCATTGGGTATGCGCAGAGGATTGTCGCCCTCAAATGATGTATAAAATGTAGTACTTTGGTCTGGATCATCAGTGGGTGTAAAGTAAATCATACCTTGCACAACGTGTAATCTATCGTCGGTATGAATTCGTATGCTATAACCTGGCTTGTCAAGAGTATAGATTCCATACATAAAGGTTTTTTCCATCATGCGTGATTGGCTAAGCCCCCAGTAGCCTGGAAATAACTTTTCTTGATACAGTTGATCAATGATTTGTGTTTTGAAATCACTGTTGTCTACCCATTCTTGAATGCTCTTGAGTCGCGGATCTACAGGATTAATAAGGCGGTACCTGGTAGCAAAGCTGTTCTGCGCATAGCCAGCTTCATCTGGTAACCATGTCTCCTGTTGCAGGGCCTGTAGAATTTGCTCATTGGTGCAGGATAATGCAACATTAAAAGTGTATATGTAATCTCTTTGTTTATCAAATGGTATTTTCATGTAAAACTATTTATAAATACTGGGCAACGCCAGGTAGTTCTGACGTCGGACAAAATGACGCTTGACATAATGATGTCTTTACTGTATTATTAATACAGAACGCCTACCGTGAGTAGAGTTCTTCTACAAGCAAAAAATAACAATACTATTATGATTAAAAAAATTGCAATACTTGGCGGAGGATTTGCTGGCTGGTACACTGCAAGATCACTGCAACATTGTTTGCCTCAGGTTGAAATTGTGATCATTGACAGCTCACAGTATCCTACCATTGGAGTTGGCGAAGTTTTGGGCTTTGATGCACCTCTTAATTTTAACCGATTGCTTGGGCTAGATGACGATCAAGAAATCATGGCCGAAACTGGCGCAATTTATAAATTTGGTGTTCGAGGTATTAATTTTTACAAAGACAACTCACAGGTGGCCTGGGGCAAATTCCCTAATCTCAAAGTCAGTAGTCTTGTGAAATTTTACAATGGATTTGATTATCCAGATTTTCAAGAGCCCTGGAATAAGTTGCCCGGAGACATTGGATTGTTTCCGGCTTGGTTGAGTATGTATAGCTCAAGCAAAACCTACGACGACATGGTCATTGAAACCAGTGAACAAAATCATTTTTTAACCAATCCAGTAGCCCCATTTGATCGCAATAACAAACTGGTACTGAGAGAAAAGCAAGGATTCGCCTATCATATTGATGCAGAAAAAACCAGTGTGTTTTTGAAAAATCTTGTGTTAAGAAACAACGGCGACCAAAGAGTGACCTATATTACCAGTACCATGATTGATATTGCATGGAAAGATTCTGATCAAATTGATCACTTGATACTGGAAAATGGTAATAGGATTTCAGCTGATCTATTCATTGATGCATCTGGTTTACAAAAAGCCATTATGTCACGCAGCAACAATAAAAGTTGGAAATATCAAGGCGACGAATACTGCAATGCGGCCTGGGTTTTTCCGTCGGCATACACCAATCCAGACCAAGAAATTATGGGTGCTAGCGAATTTCACGGCGAAGATTGGGGGTGGCGATTTTTGGTCAGACTGTATCATCGCATAGGCAATGGATACGTTTTCAATGCCAACATGGTAGACCCTGCAGTGCCACTGGCCAGATTGCAAGCTGTAGTAGGACCTACTGCACTGGCCGAGCCACGACTAATAAAATGGAATCCAGGGCAGTACACCCAACCCTGGCAGGGAAATTTGCTGCCATTGGGCATGAGTGCAGTGTTTGTAGATCCGTTTGATGCGCCTACCTTTGAAGGGCATAGTCGTGCTCTAGAAGATCTTATTGATATAGTTAAAAAACAAGAACAAATAAGCGATCCTCAAAAGCAGTTCAATCACCTGAGAAGTTTGACCAGAGAAGAACGCGATTTGAGATTGGATCTTACCTTTGGCATGAGTCAACGCAGTGGCCCTTTTTGGGATTCACGGCGCGAAATGGCTCGTAGACACAATTATCTTGACAAGATTAAAGCCATTGTGTTAGAACAACGCAAAGATTTAGAAGCCAGACTGAATTGGCATTGGCAACACCAATATGCAAGAACATGCATGGCCTCAAGTGTTGATATGAGTACATGGGATTTTCCTCAACTGACATCACAAGATCGAGCTATGGCAGATGCATTTTTTGTTTACAATCGTGCTAGAAACCAATACATTGAAACGCAACCTTGGCCCAATTACTCCCAGTGGTTGCGGCATAATCGTTTCAGTGGCTTGACTAATTCTCAAGTGTTACAAAAACTAAATCCATCATTATGTTTAAAAAATTAATTTTTACTTTACTGGTCACTGGTAATATATTTTGTCAGGCCAAAGAAAATGTCACAATCATTTACAGTTGGACTGCGGCCGACGGTCCAGCAAATTACAGTCGAACTCTCATTGAAGAAGCCAACAAACTACAAAACAAGTATAATTTTATATTTGATACCAGACCCGGAGCTGGAGGGGCCTTGGCAGCAAATTATGTTCGAACTACTCCCAACACGATATTGGCCACCGCATCTGCATTTTTTGTGCGACCAAATTTTTTCCCAAATGAAAGCTATGATGTCAAGGCTTTTAAAGAAATTTACCTGCAGTGTGTTGCACCAATGGCCATTACTTCGGTAAAGTACAAAAACTGGGCAGAAGTGCCCAAAGATAAAAGTCTCACCATTGGTGTCAGCGGGCTGGGCACCACCACTCATTTGTTTGCTACACAACTGCAAACTAGATATCCATTGTTAAATGTTATACCGTTTAAAAGCACCAGCGAATCACTGTTGTCAGTGGCCAGTGGTAATACTGATTTGCATGTGGCTTTTTTTGGCGAAATAGAAAATTGGGGCGCGGAAAATTCAAAATTTGGCAAGTTAAATGTGCTGGGTATTAGTGGTACCAGATCAATTCGAGGATTTGAAACATTGCAACAACAAGGTTTTGGCAATCGAGTAGCCAACATCAGTGTGCCATTTCATTTGATTGTTCCTGCTAATCTTCCAGAAAATAAATTCAATGACTGGCGTGGTATTTTACAACAAGCCGAACAGACTGCGGCAGTGAGAGAAACATACAACATTGATGCATGTGTGCCTGGTAATATAACTGACAAAGATTTAGATTCCTGGTACCAATTGCAAATATTGCAATGGAATCAGTTGAGTCACGGAGTAAAACTAGAATAAGTATGAGCTCATACCTATACCATAACAAAGGAATATATCAAAGCAATGGTAAATTCTTTCACAATAAGATCGATGCCATTCTAGAAGCCAATGCCAGTGGCACATGGGTAGAATGGGATTATCATCATGCTATTTTTTCTCAAAGCCAATGGGACATGAATCCTCCAGTGGATTTGGAAACATTGTACCTGGAACGAGCTCTGCAACTCAGAGAAGCTTATGATCATCTTGTGTTGTTTTACTCAGGTGGAGTAGACTCTTGGTATATCCTGAATACGTTTATCAAAAACAATATCCATCTTGATGAAATTTACATGTATGGCCCGTTTGAAGCAGAAGAAAAAATGTATGATCAGTTGGGATTTGACCGCAGTCCTGGCTATTATACCAGAGAAATCAAACAAAGTTTGCCGTTGTTGAAAAAACTTGTGGCTGACAGAAATATCAAAATAAATGTGTTTGATTGGACACGTCACATCATTGAAGCTGCAGATGATCGTGATTGGTTTTACACCGCAGGAGTCCGATTTGATCCCACGTGCATGGTCAGATCAAAGTTTCATAAAATATTCCGAGAACACAGCGAACTCAGACACAAAGGAAAAAAAGTAGGATTTGTCTATGGAATTGACAAACCTAGGCTCATGCGAGATGATCAAAATATTTACTTTGCATTCTTAGATGTGATCTTTACCACCAGTGTGTTGCCTACCAATGATATCAATGGCGAGTTTTACGAAAATGATGAATTTTTTTACTGGACGCCAAATATGCCAGCACTGAGCATTAAAATGAGTCATGTGGTTGTGGAGTTTTTGAAAAAAACCAATCAATTACATCTTATCAAACACATCAATAACATAGCAGCTTTTCACGACGAAGCCTATTACAAACAAGTAAATCAAGCTGTATTTCCAGATTGGAATCATAATACCTGGCAGGTTAAAAAGCCAACAGGAGCAATCTACAATGAACAAAGCAAATGGTTCTTAGATAGTAATCTTGAAGCCAAACTCAAATGGGAATCCAGCATTTACGAACTAGAAAGACTATGCGGAAAAAAATGGTTCAATGACAATTCCATACGGAATGGTCTAAGAGGACACCTGAGTCCTTTTTACAAAATTTCCAACTATTGAAACACAATATGAAACAAGAACGCACAGGTACCTATCCATTGACAGTGTATGACCGTACAATAGAGTCTGATCTACAACAACATGTCACAAATTTTTTACTAGACAGTGAATATTGTGTTAACTTTTATGATCACAGTCACAGTCTGTGGTATCCAAGAACAGACAACTGGGTAACCCCAAGAACTCATCCCAGTCAACCAAGATTACCATTGGCCTGGGATGATCAAAGTTTAGAACATCGAGCCCCAGTGATTTACACACTTTGGACTGCACTCAACAATGTGCTAGATAACCAATTTTGTATACAAGGTGTTCCTGAAGGCATGCCCAGATACATGACTGGAATTAGTCCGTTGAGTAGTCTGGACAGACCTGACGGAACTCCGGGATTGCCAAATTGTGCATGGCGTGTCTACGGCAGCGGCAACGAGCGCGAACTGAGAGCACATACCAAAAGCATACACAGAGATAGTCCCTTTTTGGATCGTGATGATTATTATAACTTGGTTTATTTTGCCAATTTAGAGTGGCACCCTCAATTCTACGGAGAAACTTTATTTCACGGCAATGATGCAGACTCAGGCGACTACACAGGTAGATTTGAAAAAGATCAATCTAGAAAATTTCCCATTGGTGAAGTTGAAAATACAGTAGCCATAAAACCTGGCAGATTTATGCTTTTTGATGCCAGATATATGCATCAACTAAAACCTGCGGCATATTATGCACCAAATATCATGGGCGTTGTATTTAGACTACAACGTAAAACCCACAGTTGACACAAAAATACAGTTTTGCTACAATAGATATATAAACAAATTTTTTCACCCTTAACTTTAGGAACACAGCCCATGTCAGATAGTCGTACAATAACTTCAGTTCAAGCTCGTCGCAGTTTACTGAAAGCATTCAAACATCAACGTCCACTATTCCTATGGGGTCCTCCTGGAATTGGCAAATCTGAATTGGTAGCAGACATCACCCAAGAACTTGGTGGCTACATGATTGACTTGCGACTGGGGCAAATGGAACCCACAGACATTCGTGGCATTCCGTTTTACAACAAAGACTCTGGCAAAATGGACTGGGCCGAACCTGTGGATTTGCCCTCTGAAGAATTGGCCAGTCAATATCCAGTGGTAGTTCTTTTCTTGGATGAAATGAACTCAGCGGCACCTTCGGTGCAATCTGCGGCCTATCAATTGATACTGAATCGTCGTGTGGGCAAATATGTGTTACCCGACAATGTGGTCATAGTTGCCGCAGGCAATCGTGAAAGCGACAAAGGTGTCACATATCGTATGCCAACACCATTGGCCAATCGTTTTATTCACCAAGAAATGAAAGTGGATTTTGCCAGTTGGCAAGAGTGGGCAGTGAACCACAAAATCCATAAGGATGTGGTAGGCTACATTGGCTTTGCTAAAAACGACTTGTATGACTTTGATTCAAAGTCGGCCAGCCGTGCCTTTGCTACTCCAAGATCATGGAGCTTTGTGAGTCAAATCCTGGACGACGAAAACAGTGACGATGACACCACAATGAATTTGATTGCAGGTACCGTAGGCGAAGGACTTGCGGTGAAATTCATGGCGCACCGTAAAGTGGCCAGCCGTATGCCCAAGCCCGAAGAAATCTTATCAGGCAAGGTCACTACCTTGGATGTCAAAGAAGTGTCGGCCATGTATAGTTTAGTGATCAGTATGTGCTATGAGCTCAAAGATGCGATCACAGAGAAGAAAGTTGACGACAAGAAGTTTCATGAAATGGCCGACAATTTCTTTGCCTACATGATGAACAACTTTGAAACAGAACTGGTTGTAATGGGTGCAAGAATTGCACTGACCACATACAACTTGCCATTCCAGCCTACCAAGCTCAAGAACTTTGACAAGTTCCATACACGTTACGGCAAATATATTTTGCAGGCCAGTGCCTAAACTGTTCTGGAGGGCGGTGTAAATAAAACACAGGGCTGTGTTCGCACTGCCCCCCTTTTTATATATATTTTATGAAACGATTTTTTGCTTTTGGATGTAGTTTTACTGCCTACGGCTGGCCGACTTGGGCAGATATTCTTGGAAAAGAGTTTGACTACTATGAAAATTGGGGTTGCCCTGGGGCTGGTAATTTCTATATATTCAATTCTGTAGTAGAATGTTTAATAAAAAATAATCTTGGGCCCACAGATACAGTGATTGTTATGTGGACTAATATTTATAGAAACGATACCTATCACAATAACCAATGGCAAGGCGGCGGCAATAGCTATCATTCTAGACTGCCTGACAAAGGCAAATACTACGATGATAAAGGATATTTGATTAGAGATTTATCTGTCATACAGGCTACAAAATGGGTATTGGAACGGCACAGAATTACTCCGTATTTTTTATCAATGGTACCTATAGAAAATCTAGATCAGAATTCACATACAAGCATCGAGGGACATGATATTGCATCAGTACTTGATTTATATCAAGATACTTTAAAATCAATACGTCCCAGTATATTTGAACAAGTGTTTGATTATGATTGGAATAATAGAATTTTATTACCCGTGGATATTGCCGATAAAAATCCGCGAGAACGTGATGGGCACATTAGACGCAGAATTGATCTACATGCTGGTCCTGCAGAACATTTAGAATATCTTGATGCAGTACTTCCAGAAATTCCAGTCAGAGAAAACACAAGAATGTTAGTAAAATTGGCCAATGATCAGGTAATACAACCGTGTAATGGGCAATACCCGTTTGAATCAAATTACTTACCATGGGAACAACAAGGTTGGCAACCCAACTGGGATCTTAGCAACACTAGACCAAACAGATTATGAAATACAAAATAATCCGACTTGATGCTAGATACAATCATCGTAGTCGATTCAGATACTTGATCTCATTTACCAAGGTACCAGGCCATTCGGCTATATTAGACTTTGACCGATGCCGTAGATGGCTCAATGATACCTATGGCTGGAGCCAAGATGTAGAAATGCAATTCCCCATGGCCAAGGCTCAAAAGTCTCATCCAGAAATTAC
>Ga0208741_10000064_pt1 | contig 58198 bp, 55 predicted proteins | sample CryBogCBE03Jun09_FD_184576 | JGI IMG/M metagenome (GOLD analysis project Ga0208741, IMG submission 184576) | Freshwater microbial communities from Crystal Bog, Wisconsin, USA - CBE03Jun09 (SPAdes) | ecosystem: Environmental > Aquatic > Freshwater > Lake | place: Crystal Bog, Wisconsin, USA...
GCGTATTAGAAAGCGGTTTAACCGAATATCGTAGATTTATTCCTCAAATTAGTGTAAAATTGCCTTATATAGGACAGCTAGGATATAATGCTACAATTAAAATTGACGACAAAAATTTCGACGCTACTAATCCCGGCGTTTGGTGTGTGCCAATCGGTGCTATCACTCAAAGGAAATATTTTACTAATTGGGACGAATATACGAAAGATGAGATCATAAAATGAAATCTGCAAGAGTAAGCGTTATTAAAAATAATATAGAACCCGGAAGTCGAATACCTAATGTTAGGAATGATGCTACTGTAGGACAGTGGGCTGATCAAGAACTAGTCAATAAAGGACATAGTATCGATAAAAGCGGTACAGTTGATATGCCTGAATATGGAATTGATAATAAGACTAGAAAAAAAGGTAGCAAAGCTAATCATACGATTGGTTCGTGGCTTATTGAAAAGATATTAGCTACTCCTAAATGGACTAATACACCGTTTTATCAGAAGTCAAAAAATCAAAATCAGATCGAATGGGATCCAAACTTCATGGAAGTTAGCAAGGTAAAGATTGTAGATATGGAGATCGATGCCATCCAACAAAAATTGGAAGAGGGATATATTGATGTCTGGACACAATTAAAAGAAGGCGATCGATCTAAAGAAATTAAAAGTAATAATGGATGGGTAGTATTAGATGGGTATGGCAATGAAAAATCCTATAGAATGCGAATTACAGATAAAGCTATGAAACAAATACATAATATTTCAGGTGCTAGAGATCAGTGGAACAGTATGTTTTTGGAGGTTAAATGACTAGTATTTTAAGAAGAGCTTGGCGTCCTAATAAAATGATCTGGGTGACTTTCCAGAAAGAAGGCATTCACGCTTATCCGGCTGCCGCAACAGATCCAAACTTAGCAACAGGAGATGAATATGATGTATCGTTTTTGGCTACTCCTCATCGTCATATATTCCATTTTCGTGTGTGGCTTTCAGTTACCCACAACAATCGTGACGTCGAGTTTATACAATTTAAACGATGGTTGGAAAATCTCTACAAAGATAGTATACTAAAATTAGATTATAAGAGTTGCGAAATGATGTCAGATGATTTATATGACATGATTTCACAAAAGTATCCAGATCGAGAGGTTTGGATTGAGGTCTCCGAAGATGGAGAAAATGGTTCATTTATTAAATATTAAGGAAAGCTATAATGGCTAAGAATTACAAGGACTTTAGTTATTTCGAAACACGTCCCGATATTGTTAAGATTTTCGATGATCTGGAATCGTTCCATGATTACTGTAGATTGGAGTTACATCCATTTGATGAAAGTCATCTTTATAACAGGGAAAGTTGGGTTTGGCGTAACTTTGAAAAGTCACGTCGTCCTAAGAAACCGTTTACAGGTGAACGTAAACCATACCTAGGTAAAAATTCACGTTATAATAATGAACGTTTTTCTAATTGATCTAGAAGCGGTTGAAACCAGGTACACCGGCGAATGGAAACGCCATGTACCTGCACTCTTACGAAAGGCAGGACACAATGTTCAAATTATCGCTGGCCCTACGGATATTCCTACAGCCACTACTCCTGGTGCTTTTCTTAATTTTGGTGGCACCAATATATACAAGTCTAGTCAAGTTGAACAAATGGGCAGGCTTTTTTGCTCCGGATCAGTACAGCCTGGCGATCACTTCTTGTTTACCGATGCTTGGCATCCTGGCATCATAAACCTAAAGTACATGAGTGAACTACTAAACATTCCAGTAGTCACTCATGGGTTGTGGCATGCTGGTAGTTATGATCCTCAAGACTTTTTAGGAAGACTTGTTGGTGCTAAACCCTGGGTTAGACATGCAGAACAAAGTTTTTATCATGCTTTTGATCATAATTACTTTGCTACTAAGTTTCATATGGAACTGTTCTTCAGAGAATTACTCAACGGAGGATTTCAAAATGAAAATCCTTGGTACGAAGAAGATCTAGAAGAAGTATTATCCAGCAAATTTCCTAAGATGCAACAAACAGGTTGGCCTATGGAGTATATGGAAGATACATTGCTAGCATATAAAAATATGCCCAAGCGTGACCTAATTCTTTTTCCGCATCGCATCGCACCTGAGAAGCAAGTTGAGATTTTTAGAGATTTGGCAATACACTTACCGCAGTATGAATTTGTAGTGTGTCAGGATCAACAACTAACAAAAAATGAATATCATAACTTGTTAGGCGAAGCGAAGATGGTGTTTAGTGCTAACTTACAAGAAACACTAGGCATTAGTTGCTATGAAGGTGCAGTGGTTGATGCTATTCCCATGGTTCCGGATAGACTTAGTTACACAGAAATGTATTACGATACTTTTAAGTACGACAGCAAGTGGACTGAAAGTTTTGATGCTTATACAGTTTATCGTCCAGATTTATGCCGTAAGATAATGGAACATATGGATAATTATTCTACAAGAATTCCTATGATCCGAAAACAAGCAAAGGATTTACATGACAATTTCTTCAGTGCCAACGAACTCCTTCGAATGGTCAAGTGATAGTACCGGTGCTGGTTTTATAGCACAAGATGTTATAACATTAGATCCTAGTATGTTGGCCAATATCAGTGCCGCTGCCGGTGGTACCGGTAATGTTACTATTAGTAACACAACTGGAACTAGTTACTATTATACTGGCGCAGGTATTAGTAATAGCGGCACAATATCTATCAGCGCCATCGGATCTGGTGCAACTGTCACACTTAATGGTGCCGGTACTGGATACGATTGGTCGCAATCATTTCCAGTAGATTTTGTCAACGCATTTCCCGACTGGGATAAAGTACAAAAGATGTGCGAAGAATATCCCGGATTAAAAATAGCATTTGAAAAATTTAAGACAACTTATAAACTAGTAGTAGACCATTATGATACTCCAGAAGATAAAAGACCACGTCCTTAATTGGCTTGAACGCCACGACCGTAAACGCATTATTATGGATCGTGCAGAAAACGAACCATATTTAGAACGCTACTATGTTCTATTCAAAGAACGTGTAACATTTCCATACAATGTGTTCTTACACAAGTTCTTAAAATCAGATCCAGATGATGTGCATGATCATCCATGGAACTACTTTACTATTATTCTTGCCGGCGGTTACTATGAGTGGATCGCTCAGTTTAATGAAGATGGTACAAAGAATTGTGAAGTAAGAGTATGGCGTGGTCCAGGTAGTTTCCGTTTCGGCAACACGCATACATTTCACCGTATTGAATTAAAAGAAGGCGTTACTCCATGGACATTGTTCTTTGTGGGTAAGCGCCAACGTGAGTGGGGATTTATTGTAGAAAATAAATGGATCCACTTCGAAAAATACTTATCAGATAGAAAGAATGGCTTACTTTCCAACACCAATTAACGTATCGACAGCTAATCACGCTGTCCCTGTTCTAACTAATACTACCGTACCAAATGGTGGTTACATAACATCAACTGGAACCAACACTGTTTGGACTACTGGTACTAGTGTCGCCAATCCTTATGATGTTGCAATGACTATCAAACAAACCAATCCGCCAGAATTAGAAGTTAAAGGTCGTATGGTTATCAATGGCGTAGATCTTGAAGAACGGCTAAAGACTATTGAAAAAGTCTTGGCAATTCCAGAACGTGATGTTATACTAGAAGCTAAACATCCTAAATTGAAAAAGATGTACGATGACTATATTAAGGAATTATCCAAATATAGAATGTGGGAAACAATAAAAGGAGATGACGATGGAACTACATGAATCAGTTAAAGATACCTATAAAGAAATGGTTATTAAAGAACACGAAGGTTTTCGTCTTGTGTTAAAAAAGCATGAAGTACTTGCACCCAAAGGTTTATTCAGCATTAATTTAGAGCAACAAACATTAAAAGATGGTGATATCATTGATACCGCTGTTTATAACTATTTTATGACTAAAGAAGAATTACAAACACTAGCATATGGCCTAACAGCATGAAGAAAGTTTACTATACCTGGCAACAAGTCGAAGGAGCGGTATTAGATATCGCTCGCCAAATGTCAGCACACGATTGGAAGCCTGACTATATTGTAGGTATAACCCGCGGTGGACTTGTACCAGCTAATTTACTAAGTCAATATACTGGCGTCAAGATGTCAAGTTTAGATGTTAGTCTACGAGACGGTGGCGATTGTGTAAGTAACTGTAGTATGAGTGAAGATGCTTACGAAGGTAAAAAGATTCTTGTTGTTGATGATATCAATGATCAAGGATCTACTGTCGCTTGGATTAAAAAAGATTGGCAAAACAGTTGCTTGCCAGGCGAAACACAATGGCAACATGTATGGGGCGACAATGTTCGCTTCGCAGTATTAACGCACAATCTCGGTAGTGAATTTAAAGATCCAGATTACTATGTCTGGACTGTAGATAAACGAGACGAAGATTGTTGGTTAGTTTATCCTTGGGAGGATTTTTGGTTATGACATCAGCATTAATTAAGTTATTATTCGGTATTGCGCTAATTTTAATTGCCGTTATATTTGGACCTATTGTAGGTATTTGGAGTTTGAACACTTTATTTCCTACACTGGCAATTCCATATACTTGGCAAACTTGGTTAGCTTTTAATTGTTTGTTTGGCGGTAGCATTGCCGCTAGGATTAAAAAATGAAAGAACTAACCGTAGAACAACTTCAAGATAAAATTAAAAAAATTGAAGAAGATTTAAAAAGCGTCAATAATGAAAAGGGTCGAGAGGCCCTATCTTCATATATTGATTTTCTAAGAGATGAACTCAAGGCTGCTGAAATAAAAGTAAATGGAAAATTGCAAAGTTAGTAAAGCATGGGAAATTAAACTGCTTTGGAATAACCAAAACAAATATTGGTGGAACGAAGTTTGTGCCGATGTAGTAGAAGTATTTGGCTTACCTGGAGAACGGTTTACAAGTCATCCTCATGAAGATTGTATGCTGTTTAGATTTAAATCAAAAAAGGATTATCATTTATGCAAAATTCTACTATCAGACAAAATTTAGACTTTGTACTAGTAGTGTTAACGGGCGCAGGATTATTGGTATTCGGATTGTATATGGCTATTCATTACCCCCATGTTACTGTTAGATATGATTGTTCGATATCGGAAATCTCGCCTGATTATCCGATTGAAGTAAAAGAAGCCTGCCGACAACTTCGAGCAGGAAAAATATTGCTATCGCCTAAATAAACCTATATAATAGTACAAAGGAACACTTATGACAGAATCACAAACATATAAATTTGAAACAGGGTTAGATGCTATGACAGGAGATGGCGGATACGAAGAGTGCAACTTGGCAGATGTTATCCGCTTTAAGATGAAGCGTGATAACAAACGTTTTTGGGCTGGCGATAACATCAGCGAATATGTTACAGAAGAATTTAAAGAAAAACTAATCGACGAAGCAACAGAAGCATTTGAAACCGTGCTAGATAGATTGCTTATTGATCGTGAAAACGATCCTAATAGCAAAGGCACAGCTCGTCGCCTTGCTAAGATGTATTTTAATGAAGTAATGAGTGGCAGATATGACCCAGCACCAGACGCAACAGCATTTCCAAACGATGGCGAAGACAGATACGAAGGTATGTTGGTGGTACGTAGTGAGCTCCGCTCTATGTGCAGTCATCATCATCAGCCCGTTGTTGGTGTCGCTTACATTGGCATCATTGCCGCACAAAAACTTATTGGTTTGTCTAAGTACACTCGTATTGCTCAGTGGTGTGCTCGTCGCGGCACTCTCCAGGAAGAGTTGTGTAACGATATTGCTAGGGAAATAAGCAAGGCAACTGATTCAGAAAATATAGCAGTCTATGTACAAGCAGTACATGGATGTTGCGAAAACAGAGGTATTATGGCTAAAAGTAGTTTAACACAGACTACTGTATTAAAAGGTGCATTTAAAGATGATCCAGGTACAAAGAAAGAATTCTTTGACAATATCAAAATGCAACAGGAGTACGCTTCTAAATGATTAAAAAAGTATTTGCAAGAATACTGAGTGAAGTGTTATACTATTTAGGTCATTGGATTAGTTTTCCAATGCATTGGTTTGATTTAGGATTTGTATACCCGATCTATAATCGATTAATGTGTTGGAGTAGCGATATACAAGACTGGGCTGGAAATGACGAGCCTTGGAGGAAAGTAGATGACTAATGCAAAACAATTAACTGACGAACTTATCTATCGTATGAAAAATACTACGATGGAAAAATTCACAATTAAACGTGAAGTAGGTGATAATTGGATGCCAAATGGCACTATTCCATTTGACCTTCGAGCCAGTAAAGGTATAGCTACATTTGAAGTATGGGCTGAAAGTATTCAAGATGCAGAAGATCAAGTAAGTCAATTTTTAGAGAAAGATGAAGATGAGTAAGATTAAAATCGCGGAATTATTTTATAGTATACAAGGTGAAGGACGTTACATGGGTGTACCGTCTGTTTTCTTACGCACATTCGGTTGTAATTTTAAATGCGCTGGCTTTGGTATGCCTCGTGGCGAACTAAGCACAGAAGCAGAAGAACTTGCTCAAGTTGTACACTTATATAACAAATATGAAGAATTACCTTTGGTTTCTACGGGGTGTGATAGTTATGCTAGTTGGCATCCTAGTTTTAAAGAACTTAGTCCAATGCTCACCTCAGACGCTATCGCAGATAGAATCATGGAAATCTTACCACAAACGCATTGGGAATCAGAGCACCTCGTTATAACAGGCGGTGAACCATTGCTAGGCTGGCAACGTGCTTATCCAGACTTGTTAAACAATTCTAAAATGAAAGGTTTAAAAGAAATTACCTTTGAAACAAATGGTACTCAAAAACTTACTCCAGAATTTAAAGGTTACTTAACTAAATGGAATAGTGAAGTAGGTAAAGAGCTTACATTTAGTGTAAGTGCTAAATTACCAGCAAGTGGTGAAAAGTGGGAAGAAGCAATTTTACCAGAAGTTGTTTGTGAATACGAACAAGTAGGAACAACGTATTTAAAATTAGTAGTAGCAACAGAAGAGGATGTTAAAGATGCAGAACGAGCAGTTGAACAATACAGAACGGCGGGCTTTAAAGGTCACGTATATCTTATGCCTGTTGGCGGTGTTGAGTCTGTTTATAATCTCAATGCTAAGTCCGTTGCCCTTGCCGCAATGAAGCGAGGCTGGCGATACAGTGATCGTTTACAAGTACCACTGTTTAAAAACGAATGGGGAACTTAATATGTGGTTTTGGATCTGTGTTATATGTGGTTGGGTAATACTTAGTTTTCCGCTAGGTATTTTGGTTGGGAGAATATTTAAACTTGGAGAACCAAGTGCCTGTACTGGCAATTGTAACCAAGGTCGAAACTGTACATGTGGAAATAAAAATGATTAAAAATTTATTTAAGAAAATGTTAGGTATTGATAAGTTAGAAGAAAACTTAAAAGTACTTAAAGAAATGGAAACAAAGGCTGTAGCAGAAACAGCCAAAGCTCAAACTGCCGAGCAAGAAGCTAAGATGGATCCTAAAGCTCGTGCTACTGCTCGTGGTGAGCCGTATGTGGCTGTATTGGATACTAAAGTTAATCCAGATAATGTACGTAATGGGTTTTTTGAGCTTGACTGGAACGACGAATTTGTAGTACAATTAAAACAAGCTGGTTATGGTTTTGATGGTGATCCTGAAGAAGAGATTGTAGATCGTTGGTTCAGAGATTTAGCCGCAAATATGCTAGCCGAGGCAGGACAAGATCCTAGTAGATCTAGTGCTGGTTATATTAACGTAAGTAAATTGCCTAATGGCAGAGCACAAATCGAATGACATATATTATAGTTGATACTGCTAACACATTTTTTCGTGCTAGACACGTAGTACAAGGTAGTGCCGATATTAAACTTGGCATGGCGTTTCACATAACCTTTAACAGTATCAAAAAGGCTTGGCAAGACTTTGGCGGTACTCATGTAGTGTTCTGCCTCGAAGGTCGAAGCTGGCGTAAGGACTTTTATGCTCCTTACAAACGCAATCGACAAGAAACTCGTAGTGCTATGACACAAAAAGAACAGGATGAAGACAAACTGTTCTGGGAAGCATTTGACGAGTTTAAGAATTTTATTACAGACAAGACAAACTGTACTGTAATGCAACATCCTAATTTAGAAGCAGATGATTTAATTGCTGGCTGGGTACAAGCACATCCAGATGCCAAGCACGTTATTATTTCGACAGATGGCGATTTTGCACAATTAATTAGTAAAAATGTAAGTCAGTACAACGGTGTAGGCGATTTACATATTACACACGAAGGAATCTTTGATGCCAAAGGTAAACCCGTTAAAGACAAAAAGACAGGCGAACCAAAGCCAGCGCAAGATCCAGAGTGGATGTTATTCGAGAAATGCATGCGTGGTGATACCAGTGATAATGTCTTCTCGGCGTATCCAGGTGTGCGTACTAAAGGTTCTAAAAACAAAGTTGGTTTACTTGAAGCGTTCGAAGATCGTAACTCCAAAGGATATGCGTGGAACAATCTCATGTTGCAGAGATGGACTGACCATAATGGCGAAGAACACAGAGTTCTAGAAGACTATCAACGTAACGTCAAACTATGCGATTTAACAGCACAGCCAGACGATATTAAAGTTAAAATTAAAGAAACAATAGCTACCCATGCAGTGCCTAAAGATGTTACACAAGTTGGCATTCGTATGCTTAAATTTTGTAACGCATGGGACATGAAAAAGATTGCTGATAATATTCAGACATACGCAGAGCCTTTCCAGGCAAAATATCAAGGAGAAACAAAATGAGTGCAATTTCAGACAAATTAGTTAAAGCAAACGAGAGTTTTACAATCAACCGTTACGATAACGGATTTATGATTGAAGTAGGCGGACGTGACGACAACGACGATTGGAAAAGCGCCAAAGTTATTGTTGGTACAGAAGACGAACTAATCGATGCTATCAAAGAAGCATTATCCTTACCTTTGGCAGAATGAGTGAGATAAATACGTATATTACTAGTGCGCCTTCGGGGCCTAGTAATTGTGTATACGAAATAACATGCCCACATAAAATTACGGGGTGTAAGGAGAAAAATATGACAGAGATACATGCCAAGCCTATTGTGGATGGTAAGTTTTGGATTGTAGAACAAGATGGTTCTAAAATCGCAACACTACACAAAAAAGAAAATAACAAATTTGTACTGTCCAGTACAAATGGTGAAGTAATGTTTAACAAGAAGCAAGACCTCACTAAGCAATTTGGTTCAAACTTTTTCTTAACTAGTACTAAGGTTAAGGTTAGTCAATCAGAACCCAATGAATGCCACGGATATCCAACTAGCGTTAAGCCATATAACAGTATGTATGATGTAAGACGCAAACTTCCTTTATTCACTAAAAGTAATGCTAGTAAGAGTTTGTATTGTGCTGGCTACTATACTATTAAATTTAATAAAGGCTGGGTTAAGAGCTTTTGTCCAAAGGTCATTACACTTGAACGTAATCCATTTAAAGGACCATTCAAAACTGAACTCGAAATGAAACAGGTACTTGCTAATGCAAAATCCGATTAATACAGCACCTATTTCACAATTTGCTCAGTTAGTCAAAGCTGCCGAATTATCTCAAAGTAAAGAAGTTAAATTAACTATACAACAAGCTAGATTAATTAATGTAGCATTAATTGAATTACTAGATAAAGTTAATCAAGACTATGAAACTATGTATAACGCATTAAAAAGTAATGCTGGTAATGAGGTAATTGCGGTAGCTGTAGACGGTGGTGGTTTTAAAGACAATTAAGGATAAATATATGCGTACATTACTTTGGACACGCATATGGAATTCAAACCTACTTGGTTGTATATTAAACAGCATAATATTACTGGTTTAAAATACTTCGGTAAAACTACTAGAAAAGATCCTAGCAAATATTTAGGATCAGGCATACGATGGAAAAATCATCTTCGTAAACACGGAGAAAATATTTCTACTATTTGGACAAAATTTTTTACAAATAAAGAAGATCTAGTATCTTTTGCTTTAACTTTTTCTAAAGAAAACAAAATAGTCGAATCCAACGAATGGGCGAATCTAAAACTTGAAGATGGATTAATGGGTGGAGATACCGGTATTACCGATATTGGTAGAGAAATACTGCGAGAAAAATCTTCGAGTAGAAAACATACGCCAGAAGCAATAGCTAAAATAAAACAAGCAAGAGCTAATCAAAAAAATCTAAGAACAGGTAAAAAACATTCGTACGAAACAATAGAAAAAATACGTGCCGCTCGTGCTTTACAAAAAAATGTAAAAGGAGTGATCCATGAGTCGGCCTAAACCTAAAGTATTGTTAGAACACACTAACAAAAGAACTTACAAATCTGAACAGATTTTGGAAGCAGAGGCCATTTGGGCAGTATTCTATAAAAACGAGCCTTTTAACCTAAAGTCGTTCAATAGTCTCACCTCTTATCCTGGACCTAAGTATAAAAAGGTCTCTTTCTCAAATCCTGGCCACGCACACAATCTTGCTAAAAAACTTAATCAACAATTTGGAACAGAAGATTTCCAAGTAGTTATGTTAACGCAAGGCACTATCATAAAATGATAAACCGAGATGTACTAACCAAAATATTCTTACAACAATGGGGTAAGAGTATGGACGATGCCAATATCAAACTATTCAGTCGTAAATGGTGGCAAAGTACAAGAGCAGGTAAACAAAATAACTTTCGACTAAGTGATGAAGGTTATGAATTTTTGGTAAAAGAATTGGATTTGAAAGAGTATGAAATTCCATTTACCGAACCAATCGAATTAAGTCCTCAAACATTAATATTTTTGGAAAGGTATGTAGACTGTCCTTACTACCTAACTCCGATGTCAATCACTGTCTTCTCAGAACGTAAAGGTTTTGAGCTAATGTTGTTTTCGGACGACATTAGAAAATTTGGTATAATAAAAGCCATGAATGAGCGAGAAAAAGAACTCGCTAGTCAAGATAACAGTTGACATACAGACTAGTTTCCTATACAATACATACTTACACAGCGTTATTTTAAATAACATTTTTTTAGATAGGAACTAAAATGCCAGAAATTTCAAGCCGTACAGTGGGCCCTAGCGGTGCTAAAAAGTCTTTGCGTAAGGCTTTTCAAAACAAGCGTCCAATCTTCCTTTGGGGCCCTCCAGGAATTGGCAAGTCAGATATTATTAAACAGCTTGGTGCTGAAACTGACTCTCACGTAATCGATGTACGTTTGAGTTTGTGGGAACCTACTGACATTAAAGGTATTCCATATTTTGACTCTAACGATAATACAATGCGTTGGGCTCCTCCTAGCGAATTGCCAAGCGCAGAAATGGCAAAACAACACAAGAACATTATTTTGTTCTTGGACGAAATGAACTCTGCGGCGCCTAGCGTACAAGCCGCCGCTTATCAACTTATTCTTAATCGCCGTGTAGGCACATATCACTTGCCAGACAACGTTGTACTAGTTGCGGCTGGTAATCGTGAAACTGACAAGGGTGTTACATTCCGTATGCCTGCTCCGTTGGCTAATCGTTTTGTTCACTTGGAAATGACTGTTAACTGGGATGACTATTTTGAATGGGCTGTTGAAAACAAAGTCCACAAGGACGTAGTTGGCTTTTTGAGCTTCTCTAAAAAGAGCTTGTACGACTTTGATCCAAAGTCTAGCTCACGTGCGTTTGCTACTCCACGCTCTTGGAGTTTTGTAAGCGAATTGCTTACAGATGATGATGTGGACACAGACACACTAACTGATTTGGTTTCAGGCTCAGTTGGCGAAGGTTTGGCAATCAGCTTTATGGCTCACCGTAAAGTTGCGTCTAAAATGCCTAATCCAACAGACATTTTGAGTGGCAAAGTTAAAAAGATGGATTCTAAAGAAATCTCAGCTATGTACTCTTTGACTGTGTCATTGTGCTACGAATTGAAGGATGCTTGCGAGAAGAAAGCTAAAAACTGGAATGAGCAAGTAAATAACTTCTTCGAATTTATGATGAATAACTTCGAAACTGAATTGGTTATTATGGGTACTAAATTGGCTTTGAGCACTTACAAGTTGCCATTGGATCCAGACGAGATCAAATGCTTCGATGATTTCCATGCTAAGTATGGACGCTTTATTGCCCAAGCTACTGAAAAGTAATTGGTTTAGCACTATTTGACAGGACCCTCGGGTCCTGTTATAATATATACATACAGTAAAGGAGCATTCATGTCACATACAGATCCAATTATCGACAAAATTATCGTAGCCCGTGTGGGTCTACTACTTCGCCATCCTTTCTTTGGTAATCTAGCAACACGTTTGAAAATCGAAGAAGGCTCCGAATGGATGGGTACTGCCGCTACAGACGGACGTACTATTTACTTTAATCGAGAATTTTTTGAACCGCTTACAGTTAAGCAGGTTGAGTTTGTTATTGCTCACGAAATTTTACATAATGTGTTTGATCACATGGGTCGTAGAGATCATCGTAATCCACGCATTTTTAACATTGCCGCTGACTATTGTGTAAACGGACAATTGGTACGTGATAGAATTGGTGAACATAATATCGAAGGTATTAAAATTTTCCATGATCCAAAATACTATGGTATGGGTGCGGAAGAAGTGTACGATAAAATCTTCGACGAAATGGACGAAGAAGAACTTAACCAGTTGGGTCAACTATTAGATGATCACATTGACTGGGGCGAGAACGGTAAAGACGGACAGCCAAAGTATACTAAAGAAGAATTGAAACAGATTCGTGACGAGATCCGCGAAGCTACAATGCAGGCTGCACAGGCCGCAGGTGCCGGTAATACTCCTGCTAGCGTACAGCGAATGATTAAGGAACTTACAGAGCCTAAGATGAATTGGCGTGAAATTTTGCGTCAACAAATCCAAAGCACTATTAAGAACGACTATTCGTTTATGCGTCCTAACCGCAAGGGCTGGCACATGAGTGCTGTATTGCCCGGAACCCAATTTCAAGAAACAATTGATATCTGTGTGGCAATCGACATGTCAGGTTCGATCGGTGACGAACAAGCTAAAGACTTCTTAACAGAAATCAAAGGCATTATGGAAGAATATAAAGACTTTAAGATTAAAGTGTGGTGCTTTGATACTAAAGTCTATAACGAAGCCGACTTTGATGGATATAACATTGACGAGTTTGACAGTTACGAGCCAATGGGCGGTGGCGGAACTGAGTTCGATGCTAACTGGGAATACATGAAAGAAAATGATATTCAGCCTAAGAAGTTTATCATGTTTACTGACGGTTATCCTTGGGGTAGCTGGGGAGATGAATTTTACTGTGATACAGTATTCATTATCCATGGCACTGATAAGATTGTTCCACCATTTGGAGAATATGCTTATTACGAGTTTGCTAAAGAGGCGGCGTAATGGCATTAAAGAACGGCAAGCCCAATCCTTTGGATTATTTCGATTTACGGAGGGTTGAGGTTGCCTGCCCTCATTTTAAATATACGAATATAGACAAATATAATCCAACATTAATCAAATCTATCGATGCCTGGATACGTAAGAATCTAAATAATAGATATTATATAGGACAGGGACTTATGTTAGATAATACCAATACAATAATATATACAACACGTATTGGTTTTGAATCAGAAAAAGAACTCAGTTTCTTCACAATTGCCTGTCCTTTTTTACAGACGAGATAAATTATATACGTACTTTACAAAAGGAGATACTATGACTGATACAGTACAACAACAACCAGGTGCAGAAGCACCTAGCACAGACTTAACAATTAACGATCTTAACGCAATGAAAGTTATCATCGATATTGCTAGTTCACGTGGCGCATTTAAACCAAACGAAATGGTAGCAGTTGGCCAAACTTATACTAAGTTAACTACATTCTTAGAAACAGTTGCAGCACAACAATCTGCTCAGGCACCAACAGCACCAGCACAACCAACAGCACCAGCCGCACCAGCTACAGGAGCATAATATGGCCCAAGAACTAAAACACGTGGGCCGTGTTATTGCCACTAACAAAAAATGCTTAGTGGCATATCGCACATTGCCTGGTGAAGCACATGCATGTTTAATCGTGCCAACCGAAAATATGCCTGACATCTACCACGATGCTATTATTAATCTAGTAGAAAGTCAAGCAGGACAAGCTTCATGGGAATTTGCTGAAGCGTTAGACCGTACTCAATTTCCAGATGGTTCACGTATGTTACCTTGGTTACATATGAACAATCGATTGATTAAGGCTCCAACTAGTGCTATTGAAATGACACCAGTTCCTGGAACAGGAATCTTGTTAAGCGAGTTAAATCAAATTATTGCTGAACAACGTGGTGTAGCGGTCGATGATCTAAGCCTTAAAGAAAGTTTAGATAAGAAGATTGAAGACAAAAAAGAAACAGCTACAGTACAAGAAACACCTGCTATTGTACAAGCTGATGTCACTGTTAATCAACCTACTACATTCGATAGCCCAGACGAAGAAGCTAAATTCTATCGTAGTCAAGCCGACAAGCTAGCAAAAGAAGCCGCTAACTATCGCCGCAAGGCAGAGGAATTGGTTCCGACCAAGAAAAAAGTGTAAATGACAAAAACGGGAAGACCGCTTCCCAAGGATGTCATAGAACATTGGCCAGAAGTATTCGGTGAAGTACACTTAAATGTGTTACCTCTTAGGTATCTCCATACCGTTTTGGTCAATTTTAAAGACGGCAAGACTTGGGAAGTGAAAATAACAGCAAAAACTAAAAAAGAAGGTTGGGGTGCCTTTGAAAAGAATCTTGCAGAACTCTTCAAAACTTATGAATCGACTATTGATAATGTAGATTTTAAGTTGGACACTGAACGTGTTCGTAAAGATATAGAAGCAAGTACTCAGAAATTTTTAAAGAAAAAGAAGTTATAAATAATGAATGTTAGATTACTTAGTTTCTCTCAACCAACAGAAGAGTTTGCATCAATGGGCATCGATGACGCACAAGAACTCATTGCGTATTGCGCCCGTGTGTCCAATCCTTCCAATCAGCTTAACACAGACACATCAGAAAAGCTCATACAGTATCTCGTCAAACACAAACACTGGAGCCCGCTCGAAATGGTTTCCGCTTGTCTCGAAATCACTACAACTAGAGACATTGCCAGACAAATCCTTAGACACAGAAGCTTCAGCTTCCAAGAGTTCAGTCAGCGATATGCTGACCCTACTAAAGACTTGTCGTTTGTATTGCGAGATGCTAGAAAGCAAGACACAAAAAATAGACAAAACAGCATAGAGTTAGATATTCATAATAACGATGAAGATCGGTTTTTAGCATATCAATGGGAAAGAATGCAAGAGTTAGTAATTAAACAATCACGTGACGCTTATACGTGGGCCATTGAAAAAGGTATTGCTAAGGAACAAGCTCGTGCTGTACTACCAGAAGGTTTAATCGAAAGTCGTTTGTACATGAATGGTACGTTACGTAGTTGGGTACATTTTATAGAACTACGTAGTGCAAATGGTACTCAGAAAGAACACCAGGAAGTTGCTATTGCTTGTGCTAAAGTGATATCTGAGATTTTTCCGCTAGCCAACGAACTTCTAGCCAATTAAAATCATTTATCTTAGCAAGTGCCTCCTTATTGGAGGCATTTTTTTCTCCGTATTGTTTACCAGATAACGCACCTAAATAGGCATAAAATCCGTATTCAGCATTTTCATTTAGTGTACACCATGCGTCTAATCTGATTAAAGATTCCTCGTTATTAGTTACTGCCAGTTTACAAGATTCTCTAAACGCACTACGCCAAGTACTAAATGGATCTGTATTAAATGCTGTAATGTTACTAATACTATCCATTGCTTTAAATTTAGTACTGATATTTGTAGTCATATCTATAGTACTAGTATCCATTTTTAATGTAAGCGATTTTGGTAATAATTTAACTCCGCCGTATCCATAACTCAAATTATTAACAGGATTTAAACTACGCCAAACATGTACTACATCTAAATCCCATTCGCTTACTTCATAATCAAAATTAAAATCGTTTAATATAACAGCATCCGCATCTACTACCCAAAACATTTTAGTAAATGATTTACGAGCGGCGGCAATATGAGCTTGGTGTATTCCTTCTACTCCGTGTACACGTTTTGCTAAAGGAAAGCGTTCTTTTAAACTGGCAAAGTTATCGTCGGCATCTGGCTCATTATAACTTATAAAGATTATATCATACATGGCGTTTTCTTATTATACGAGGACTATTACTATAAACTGTTTTAAAAAATCGACTTCCGGCAGAATCTAAATTAGCTATTTCTAGTTTACATTTGTCTCTTAATTCTGCTCCTAAAAAATTAATGTATTTGGTCATCTCTTCAGGCTCTGCTACTTCATGTGTAGTATTCCAGTATTCTGTTAACCAATCAAAATCTCTCACTTGACTATAATCCCAATCAGTACAGTTTGTTTTCCAGCATCCTTCTCTGGCACCCATTATACTCCATATACCATTTTCTACATCTGTACCCACGCTAGCCCAAACTAATAATCTATGATAATTTTGCCACCAGATAGTTTTAAGATCTGCTACCTTAGCACCCTGGTCAAGTGACATCTTTACACCTTCACGGAATCCTGCTCGCCATGCTTGGAAGGGAGTTGCGTTGGTAAAACTTTCACTATAACTTTCATTAAATTGATAGTACTTGTCGTCAAAACAAAATTCAACTAGACCCTTAGTATCTTCTGGATCACTATTTTCATGTGTACGCATTTCATTTACAAAATTACGTGTCCATAATTTTAATCCACCATTACCATACATAAGTCCATTAACATGAACACGCCCACACCAACTAAACACATGTTCAGGAGTTAACCCTAATTTGTCTAAGTCTATTTCTACTTCAAGAAATTTTGGATCTACAATATTGTCAGCATCTACTGTAACAAAGTATTCCGTTTCACTTAATGCGGCGCAGGCTTTATGTGCGGCATCACTACCTTTAACTCCATGTACACGTTTAGCCCATGGCACTTTAGTACATAAATCAGCGTAGTTTTTTTCAGCATTAGGTTCATCATAACTGAGGAAAATAATGTCTTGTTCTAAAATTTTAATCATGTTTTATTCCGTAGTAAGTAAAAAACTTTTTAGTAGATACTGATAAATTATCAATTTGAGATTCAATCGAGCTTTCGAAATCATAAATGATTTCTCCTGCCTTAAGTATATCATGTATTCTAAGATAAAAAGTTCTAATTAAAAAATCTAAATCTGTAGATAATGTCACAAAAACAACCAGTGTATTATCATATCGAGCTCCAGATAGTACACTACGTCCAGCATCAGTAATAGAAAATTTCCATTGTTTATTTTCATTATTCCATGTAACTGTAAATTCTGTATTAACATTGATAGGTTCTGTAATCCAAATCAAGTCGTTCTTTTTAAAACTAAACTCGTCAAACATCTGTTTGGTTATTAATTTATGTTCTATTGTACCGTCAGAATTAACTACACGATCAATAATACAATCATTGAAATTAACTTTAGTAGATGTTAACTCGCCATGTTGATCTTTAGTAATTTTAGCATAGTACTTATGAGTTGGGTGTAATTCATTAGTAACTAAAAATACTCGATCAGTTAATGGATCAAAATAAGCATAATGCTCAAGTTTAATATTTTCAATTGGATTAAATTTACGTTTAGCCATTTGCTAGTGCCTCTAATCTTTCTAGTAGTTTAGGAGTTATAAAATCCTTTTCTACATAATGAAATATTTTAGATTGATTAATGTTGTTTACTATAAGATCGCCTTTAATATTTAAAATACACGATACTGCATCTGTCCATTTTTCTGGATATGTAATCCACCCTTGAAGAGGGCTTTTCATATGTATAAATTCTAAAGGACTATGTTTATCTAAAACAGTATTATGACACAACAATAATTCAATTGTTATTGCTGTTGCAAGATCCATACTGGGCCATTTTTGATATTCTTCAGGAGCAAATTTAGTCCAGCACCATTCCCAGTTTTTACAAACAAACTCTAATGTCTTATAAAACTCTAAAGCACCTTGAGATTTTTTAAAATAATGAAGAGCAAAATAAGGACTTGTAAGTTTATTAGCTATAAATGCTTTTCTATGTATTGTATCAACAACTGTTTCTAATTTATAATTCTTGATTCTATCGCAAAATTTAATTTCGTAATCTTTACAATAATCCCACCAAGTGCTTATATCCTCGACTATCAGCATATCGCTATCCAATACAATAGTTTCATCATATGGACTAGCATGAAATAACTTCCATCTATGTTCTACCATTAATGGACTATTTTCAACTTCTTCAAACCATGGGATAGGAATTATGTTATCAAATAACTGTTGATATTTTTCAGGTACTAGACAATTAGTTACAATAGAAACATTTTTAATTTCTGTTTGACTGTATTTTATACTTAAAGCCAAGGCACAGGCTTGTGTAACATAATCTACATTATTTGTATTTTCGGCAAATATTAAAAATCCCTTAGACACCAGAACCTCCATCTATGTACCGACTTAAACTTATCTTGTTCATAACATGAACATCTAATCCTGTTGTTTTAACTAACGTATATTCTCCAATATGGTCTTTCTTTTCTACAAGAAATTTCATTTTATTACCATCTGTGTTTATTAGAATATCCTTGTCCTTGGAATAGGTCATTTTTCCTGGCAACTCAACAGCAAATTGTCCGTTGGTCTTTCCGTTCATAATATGAATGGCAATACTAAAAGCAAAATCATTTCTAAATTTAGCATCTACAATACCATACAATGTTCTGAAATACAACCAGTTAGATTTAATATAAACTATAAGATCAAAAAATGCCTGCGTTACAGAATTTTTTTCAAATATAAATGTAGTTGCCCAGTAAAAAGGAATACTGTATTGATTTATTCTATAAAATTCGTCAGTTGGACGCCAACTAGCAAGATCCATACTTTTACTGTATATTTGAAAATCGTAATGATTGTCCATTGCTGGTTTAAGCACAGAAGAATTTAAAATATAATCGCTATCTATTACTAGTGTTCTATCGTAAGGAGTTAAATCGTACACTTGATCTCTAGTTAAATTTTTCCACTCGGCAGTTTTACTTGATATAGTACCGTCATGAAATTTTTTATACTGAGTAGTATCGGAATATCCTATAATTATAATTTGATCAAAACCGTGATTAGGGTAAGCATCGGCTAACCAATCAGGACTATCTGTAACTATGCTTACAGGAATATCTAAATATTGTCTAATACGACTTGCGGCAAATACTGCCAGTTTGATATAGTCTACAGCAGAGTTATTCTGAGCGAATATTATTGCTCCTTGTGTCATAACTCTATAATATCTGAAATTTTTCTTTTTGTTTTTAACTCGGCATATTTGGCAGCATATTCGTTTGTTGCCTCAAAATATAATCCGCTGATGTTATCAAAAAATTGTTGTACATCTTTTATAATAACTGGAAAATCGTTAGAATCTACAAAAGCTACATCTTCGGTGTATCCTAGATCTAGTACAGTTTTTGTAAAATTGATCAAGTCGGTTGTAATTTTAAAACTAGCGCCGTCGATATAATGGACTAGTTTTTGATTGTATTCTTCTAAAATAATACGACGTTGATTTGATAACGTCGACATATAATTGGCCACCGCAAAGGCCTTTTCAATTTTTTCATCCATAACAAACTCCGTAGTGTACTATAATACGCTACTGTAATTAGTTTGTCAATAGATATTGGTATTAAGGATTTGAACTACTAAAATCGTAAGTATTATTAGTAGTACTTGGCAAATAAGAAGACGCAGATACTTGGCCTGCTCCTGATGCGTAATACAATGTCTGTGTACTAGTTGTTGTACCTACTACAGATTCGTCGATACCAAATACGCCATAACCCGGACCATAGTTTGTATTATTTGATGTTGTACTTAAATCTTCAAATTCTATTCTAAAACTAATTGTCGATCCGCTAATACTAGCGTAGATATCATATTGATTCGGAGTATATGTTGAATTTTCAGTACCTTTTGAATAAATCAACTGGAAAGATCCTGTAAGTTGATTGTATCCTATACTACTACCGGTACCTGGTGTAGTTGCGCCAGACAAGGTAGAAGTAGTATTGACGCCAAACGCAATAGTGCCCATATGATTTAGCATACTAGCCCAACTGTTATCTTTGGCACTTCCGCTACTAGCTAAACTGGCTGTAAAACGAATCTGTCCACCAGTGTTGAAAAAATATTGAGCTACTGTAGTACTAGCAAACGTAACATTAACAAAATGTCTTGCTGTACTTTGTCCTGCAGTATTCACACCCCATCCGCCTGGAATAGAAATTGAATTAAGGCCGGCTGAAGCCGAATATCCTGATAAAAAGTTTGTATAGTTACTTAGGCAATTATTTGCCATTGTTTGATAAGCTAAAAAATCAGCGGCCTGAACTTTACTGCTAGTACTTGGATATGTTAACGAACCGTTAACAGGATTTTGATGGTTGTAAGCAGTTAAAATATCAGTATACAATGCTTGCCATTGGGCGGCAGTGATACGAGAAGAACTAGCTGTAACTTGTCCGCTGTTAACTGTTTGGCCATAGTATGTGCCCATTACTGTAGCAATAGTTGTTTGAACACTATTATAGTCACTTGCTAGTATTTTTGAACCTACTGACGCCATTCTTAACCTCTTTTTTAAAGTATTTTATTTATAAAACTAGACATTCTACTAGTTTAACACTGATGTCATCGCTAGATTCTAATGCTACAGCAAATACATCGTTCGCGTGTGGAACTGCGGCTACGGCTGTACCATTTGAAGAGGCAATCAAGCGTTGTCCTTTTCGAACCGCGCCTACAACTTTAACTGGAACACGACCTTTAAGAGCAATGTAAGTTCCGCCTTCTAACCCTTCATTCATTTTAAAAGCAGGATTAGCACTAACTACGCCAATTGCCAAATTGCCATAATTACAAGCCGTAACTTCTGCATTGCCACCTACGCTAACAACTGTTCCAACTTCGTATTCTTGATCTGCCAAATATTTTTCTGCTAAGTCCGCATAGTTGGCTGTTGTAGCATTTCCATAGAATATATTAGCATAAATGCTACTTGTTCCATCTCTAGCAACAACTGTTCCACTTGTTGACGCAGTAGTTGCTGATTCATAAGTTGTTCCGTTAACAATCAATGTAGTTGCTTTACTAGCAATACCAGTTACGTTACCTGTTAGGCTTCCAGTAAATGCTTTAGCAGTAGCATCAACCAATACACTATTGTCAGTAGCTTTAACGTTACCTGTTAAAATACCAGTCACATTACCTGTTAAATTAGCTGTAATTGTACTAGCACTAAAATTACCACTGCTATCACGTGCTACAATAGTACTTGCTGTCCCTGCGTTAGTTGCGTTTACAAATCCACCATTGAACGCTAGTGTATTTGCTTGAGTAGCTGTACCTGTTAAAATATTAACTGTTGTATTACCGCTAGCATCTCTGGCCATTATGGTACTTGCTGTATTTGTAGTTGCCGCTGATACAAAATTACTACCTAATAATAATTGATTTGCCTTAGTAGCAATACCATTCATCTGTGTTACATTGATATTGCCGCCAGCATCTCTGGCAACAATACTTGTTTGTCCAACAGCATTAGCTACACTAGCTTGATTAGCACCCGATACTGAAGCTTGAATTGTAAGAGTATCTGCTTGTTGAGCAGTTGCATAAACATAACTAGCGTATACGTTTCTCCAACGTTGTGGGCTAGTACCTTGCAAGCCACCGCCTGTGTTAGATCCTAAATCGCAAGTTAAATCATCGCCTGGTAATACTTGAGTGTTTAATAACTGTAAAGGTACCACAAGCTGACTACTTGAATTGGTAGTTTGAAATACTATAGGAGTACTATTAACTGTGCTTCTAAAAGTTGGAGTAGTATTGCCATCGTTGAATACTAGTAATTTAACACTAGCACCTACAGTATAGCCTCTATCGCTAAAATTAACAACATCTCCAAATACAGCATTAGTACTTAGAACATATCCGCTTGCGCTTACACCGCCTAATTGATCCGAATCAGTAGCTGTTCCCCAGAATCTAAATAAATTAGTATCGTTTAAGTTGCTTGATGTATCAAGTGTACCGTTTGTAACACCAATCTGTGAAGGATTATTAGTATTAACTAGTGTAACACCTTTGTAAATCCAATCGTACCCAGTACTAAATCCCAATGTAGCATTAGCTGTTGAATCTTGTTCAAACGCAGAATCGCTACTAATTGTAAAAATGACATTTCCGTTATCATATGCTGCAATAACAGCATGAGTTCCGCCTGCTTTATCTTTAAGGCTGATACTTTGCATTTGTGTATTTTGTGCGCCGTTAACTGCTTGAGGTCCAATTAATGTAGGTGCTGTTCCATTCCACGCAAATAACTGATTACTAACTGTATCGAACCAAAAATCGCCAACGCTTAATCCCGAAGGTGTTGTGGCACTTACATCTGCTCCGCCTACTACGCGAAATTTTGTTCCGTCATAGAATTTTATTTTGCCAGCACTACTATCAAACCAAATTTGTCCAGTTAAAGGATTTGCTGGAGCAATACTATTAGCAAAATTTTCTAACAAATAAACAAAATTTTCATTTTGTGCTAATCCATAGCCAGCATAACTTTTACCAATCAATTTAAGATCAGTTGTTGTATCAACTGTACCATCGGCAACTGTAGTTATCGCTGGTAAATTTGGGTTATAGTGGTAAATTGTATATGACATGTCGCTCTTTCCTTATTCTATATTTATACTGTATTTGGTGTTGACTGGTTACCCTGTACCCAGGTGTTAAAAGCCGCCATCTGATCAGCATCATATCCATACAATTCAGGGTATATACTAAGCCAAACCGAGCTTAATTCTGGCACCATGGCCTTAAATCTGACAGAAGCGTAACCTATCTTGTTTAATTGAAAGGTTACTGTGCCGCCGTTTGTTGTTGTAGACTTATAAACGCTAGGATCAGCACCATCGATACTAATAGGAAAATCTAATTTTTGTAGATTTTTTACACCTATTTCTGTAATATCAGTACACTGAACTCCATTTTGATCTACAATTTGTGGAATAAGAGTAATAAGATTGTCTACTCCTACAATTGATTTCTTTTTACTGTCTAAATAAGTATTAGGACCAAAATTTACAATAGCTTTTCTCATTTTAAGAGTATTTTCTGGAGTCCAAAAAGCCATTTGACTTGGAGCTAAAATACTTTGAGAAATATCATTGTATTGTTGCTGGGTGATAGTTCCTAGATAATGATTTTCTAGATCTGTATCGCTATGCTTAACATCAGCAAAAGACGCTAGTGCCCCGTAAAGCCCTGTGATTAATCTAGTAGTCATTGAAAATGTAATACTATATTGTTTGTCTTCTGTCCATCCAGTAGATATTTTAACTCCTGGTGGTGCTGGTGGTATAGTTGTATCTGTCATGCTGTAACCTTTATTAATTTATCGTATACTTTGTCGCAATGATCGCATTCAATTCCGCAAACTGTTTTACAATTATTAGTTAGCTGATTGAATCCTAGTTCAGTAATATCATTGATCAGTGTTAATGCCAATGGCATGTGACCTGTAGTGCTTAATATTTCACCGAATCTAACATTACCACTAGATCTTTGATAAGCGTCTACTACACGGGTCCATCTTTCGATAGGGTAACCTCTTCCGGCTAGTTTAATAACATCAACTAAACCGTCAAACTTTCCTAAATCATTAGGAAATGTAAATGCTGTTTTAAGCCATTCGGCAGGACGTTCTTTAAAATAGCTAACACATCCTAGTTGATTGTGTACACTAGAAGTCAACTCTCTCTTGTCGTGTATCTTAACTTGACTTATAATTAAATCGTCCCATTGTTTCCATTTACAATCTACTATACATCCTTCATTAACTAGCATGGTAATTTTAATATCATGCTGTTTGGCATACGCACTCATCTTGCGTAAGGTATCTAAGTCTCTATTTAAACTTCGATCTACAATGATATTTGTAAGATGTAACACTTCATGCATAAAAATAAAATCTTTAAGTGTACGTACTAAGTTGTTTACACTATTTTTTAATACAATATCAGGCTTATGTTTTTGAAAATCTTTAATAATATTAGATCTAAGCAAATAAGAATTATTAAGAGTTACCATATCCACGTCAATATTTTTAACGTGCTCTATTAAATCAAACACTTGTCCATAAAATTCATTACTATACAAACTAGGGTTAATAAGATAATGTAGTTTTATACCGTATTTGTTTCGTACGGCATACAATTCATCAAACATTTCTTTTGAGCCGAACAAACTTCTAGCACTACCAAATTTATTGTCGCTAAAATACACATCGGAGATAGAATCAACATCAAGGTCTTCTAAAGCTCCAAGTATTCCTGGTGTATAAGGTATACTAAATTTACGGTGTGTAGACATTGTTTGTTCTGCTTCCTATTCCAATCCAGCTAGCTTCTACACTGGTTCCGTGATAATAATGGTCACCGCTTGTAGCCGCTGTTACATAGAACCAACCGTAGTAGTAATTATTTCTGTCATAACTCAATGGTTGAACACTTACGGCCCAAGTTACTGCTTCTAATCCATAATAATTATTTCTTCCATCATATATGGAAGTAAGCGCAGAATGAATATTCAAGTCGTAGTGCCCTTTCCAGTATAAACTGTTAGGATCATAACTTAGTCCTAGTATAGATCCTAAGTCTATTGTGATAGTAACTGATCCATTTGACTGATAACCGTAACCTAAATTATAATAACTGGTGGTCCAACCGCCGTAAGTACTGCTAGGAGCATAGGCATTTCCAACTGGTGACCCGCCCCACTGATGCATATCAATGGTTCCTACGATAGTTTCAACAATATTTTGTAAATTGTTATTTAAATTTTGAGCAATAATTATAGGATTAGGAATATAAGGCTTGTTGCTTAGGTCGTTATAGTTACCTGTTGTAGCCACTGTTGCTAATAATGAACTAAAGTTAGCATCAGTTAAAATTTTAGCCCATGGACTCCAAGTATTAGCTACATCGCGACGACTACGAATATAGTTGTCGGCGTGGGCACCAGTTGAACCGCTCCAACCAATTAACAATTCACCTCCGCCTCCGCCGCCTAATGTAATTAAGTTACCGTAAGTTGTTGGATAACCATTATTGTAAACACCACGTAATGTTAACTCTCCGCTTGGTTCGCTTTGTCCGTTTGACTCGGCTGATATATTACCTTGATAACGTAAAGCACCAGTTGTAGTAGAATAGTTTACACTAAAGTTCAATGGGTTCCAAACATAAGAATTTGCTCCGTCATTTGAACCCCATAACCATGTTGGTTGGCCACCTTGGCCATTCCAATGTAACTTCATATTATACGCATCAGTATTAATATAAGTTGAATAGGTAGCGTTAACAGAATTAGTAGCCGTGTCGGCATTACCTGTTACGTTACCTGTTAAATGTCCTGTTACATTACCAATCAAATTGCCAGCAAAATGGTCGCTAGCAGTATGGATTGTTCCTGTCGCATTACCTGTTAGATTACCTGTTACATTACCAGTTACATTTCCAAGAACGTTACCTTGTAAATTACCAGCAAAGTAATTAAGTGCGGTAAGAACAGAACCAGTTACATTACCAGTCACATTACCAATTAAGTTACCTGAAAAGTGATCGCTAGCTGTATGAACAGTACCCGATATGTTACCAGTTACGTTACCAGTTACGTTACCAGTTACGTTACCAGTTACGTTACCTTGTAAATTACCAGCAAAATGATTAAGGGCTGTAAGAAGATTACCTGTTACATTACCTGTTACATTACCTGTTAAGTTACCGATAAAGTGATCTGTAGCAGTATGGGTTGCTCCTATGATATTACCTTGTACATTACCAACAACGTTACCAAAAACATCACCGACTTGTTGTCCTGAATGAGTTCCAAAACTATCGCCAGTCAGCGTACCAGTTACATTACCTGTTACCGGTCCGCTATGTTGTCCTGTTGTATTACCTGTTACATTTCCAACAATACTAATATTGTAAGTAGCATTGTTATTAAACACAAAATTATTTGGTTTATTTGGATAAACGTTATTCCAATCAACTTGATTAGCTACTGTGGCGACATCTGCGAGTGTAGCGTGGTCGGCTAATGCGGCATGGTCTGCTTGTGATGCCGCATCTGCCTTTCCAATGAAATGAGGACTAGTAATAGCACCATTGCCGTCTCTAATAACTGCTGTATTAGGAGTTCCAGATACACTGGCTGTTTGATAATTGCCGTTACCGTCGTTTAGCGTATCTGCTTTTTGTGCTGTAGAAAATACATAACCAGCGTATACATTATTAAACTTAAGACTGCTACTACCTAAATTTGTACTTAGATTAGTATTAGGTAATACGTTGTTGTTAACCAATGTTAATGGAGTATTTGCTCCTGCATTAGTTTGAAATTGTATTGTTGTTGACGCGGCTCTTAATGTTGGTATTGAACTAACATTTAATAATGTTGTTGCTGAACCAACATTGACTCCTGCATCTGGAGTTTGAATACTTGTCAGGAATACTGGATTAGAAACTGGAGCATAAAAACTAGGAGGATTATTTCCTAAATTATCTGCATTTGTACTTGTTCCGTGTACTTTATAATTTGAATTTAAAGTTATTCCTTGGAATACTGTAGCAAAACCTGGAATAGAAACTTTAGGTGTAAAATTTTCGGCGGAACTAACAATGAAATAAATGTTACCGTCTACTAGAGCTTGTTGTACAGGATGCGGATTGTTATCTGTATCTAAAATAGTAGTACTAAACATTTCTGTAGTACCAAACCCTGTTACACTTTGTGGACCTACTAGAATGTAAGCAGATCCGTTGTATACTTTTAATTGATTATTAGCTGTGTCATACCACATGTCTCCAAGTGTAGGAGTTCCAGCTGGGTTTTGACCGCCAGCAGATGTTGGTCCAACTTGATTAACAGCAAGCGATTTCCAACCGCCGCCGTCAAACACATTTAATTTTAAAGCAGAACTAGTTGTATTAAACCAAGTTTGCCCTGTTGTAGTTTTTAAAGGCTGACTAGTGCTAGCAAAATTTTGTAATAACCATAAAAAATTATCGTTTTGCTTTTCACCGTACCCGGCGTAGTTTTTACCAATAAAAGTAAGACTTGAAGTGGTATTAATTGTGCCGTCTGCTACTACAGCATAGGGTGTTCCATCAAAATTTGTTATGTTGTATGACATTTTCGCTCTGCTCTTTTAATATTCAATATTTACCTTACAGGTTGAACTGGTATGTCCAGACCAACGGGCTTCCAGTTAACTGGAATTGTCTCACAGTTGAATCGTCAGTTACAAACACTCTACATAATGTACCAGACTGATGTTCTGTATTAGGAAAAATCTTAGACAAATAATTTGCCGCTAACTGAGTGTTAGATAAACCGTTTGCTGTTAATGTTATTGCCACACTAGCTGTCTGAACTGCTGTATCAACGTATGTTTTATTTGCAGCATCGGTTGATTGAGTAGGAGTTGCTACATTAATAACTCTAGCCGAATTAACATTAACTACTCCAATACCCTTTGGTTGAATGATAATATCACCGTTTGGCTGAAGTGGATTGTAGTAACTAATAGTATTAGAATTAATATTAATATTAGTTGTATTAAGACTTGTTAATCTGCCAAGACTGGTTATTCCGTTGGCACTAGTAATACCTGTTCCTAAACTTGAACCAGTTAATACATCAAGGCCGTTTATTTTAAATGTTTGACCACTAGCTAGATTAATAGTTTCGCTACTATTCCAACCAGTATTATCATTAACCCATGTAAATGTTTTGTCAGTTGTACCATGTAATGTAAATCCGCCACCGTTAGCTAGTGTATCTGTTGGGCTTGTTACTTTGTTTAGTTCAACATTTTTATCTGCCAATGTAATTACTGTAGAACTAATAGTAGCTGTAGAACCTTTGACTGTTAAATTGCCTTCAACAATTACATCGCCAGCTACATCTAAGGTGGCCGCTGGAGATTGAGTATAAAGACCTACATACTGATTAGCGGAATCAATATACAACGCAGGATGTGTACCCGAGGCGTTTTTTAATTGAATTAAAAAGTTTTGATTGGTTGTATTTGATTTAATTTCAAATATGCTTCCAGTTACATCGAACTCTGTATCTGCCGCTGGACCTAATAGTAAAGGTGTGCTGTTTTGAATACTTAATGTGCCGGTACTTTGACTAGAATCGCTAGTAGATACAAAACTTTCGGCTGTTTTTAACGCACCTGTTGCCGAAATTAAATTATAAGCAGAGCTGGTTGGAACATTAAATGTAAAATTAGTTATACTGCTACAGGTAAATCCAACACCTACTGTAGCTGGAATGCCAGCGGGAGGTTCGTTGAATGTAAATGCTTCTTTAGTAAACACACCTAATAATTGTTGAGACAACCATAGCAAAACAACTGTGTGACTAATTTGATTAGTATCTAAGTGGTCTTCAATAGTAAATCCAGATACGCCTTGGGCCGCTGTATATGCCGGTCCTGCTAACAATGTAGCTATACCATCATTGAAATATAATTGCTCACGGACATTATCAATCCACAAGTCACCAGCTGACAAACTGCTAGGAATAGTACTAGATACTATTGATCCGCCACTAACAACAAACTGAGTTCCATTATATACTTTTAATCTATTGACACTTGTATCAAACCATAACTGACCCTGTATAGGACTATTAGGAGGACTACTATTAGAAAAATTTTCTAATATGTGTACAAAATTTTCGTTAATATAATTGCCGTAGCCTGTAGAATTTTTTCCAATTAAGGTTAAATCGGTAGTATTGTCGACAGATCCATCTGTTATACTAGTTAATGCTGTACCGTTGGTTAAAAGAATTGAATAAGTCATTATAGGATACCAGTGAAAATTATGTAATTAATAGTTTCATACGGATTCATAATATTAATTGGCACACCATGTGCAGGAGCAATAACGCTACCGCTATTAGGCAATCCATAACCTGTACTAGAAGAAGGAAGTCCTAAACCAGGAGTTGCGGCAGAATCAGAAGCCGCTCCAGGAATACCGCCAGCATAATATTGTGGATAAGGAGGTTGCGAACTCTTCAAATCGTGTTGGTGATCTGGTAAGTTAGTAACTCCAACTGAAATTTGTTGATTACCTGCTCCTGTTCCAATAATATCAGCAGTAACATCACTTACACGATTAGCGGCACCGCCGCCTGCTGATATTTTTGTTCCAGAACCATCCTTGTAAGGAACAGTTAAATTATTATTCATATTATCACGACCTAACGGGAAACGTCCACGTAAGTCAGGTAGAGCAAATGTTCCTTGCCCTTGTAATAGTATGGCTGCCTTATAATTATAACCAATTACATTATACAAAATTGTATATTTTGAAATCTGTACTTCACTTCCGTCGCATAGTAAATATCCTGTTGGAACGATTGTTCCAGCAAAAGGAAAAATACATCCGACTGGTACTGTTGCCACATGGTTAAACAATGTTTGTTTAGACATTTGTACTAAGCCAGCACCTGTTTGATATACAAGCAATGCGTCGTTGTAGTTACTATCTGTTGCGCTAGTTCTTGGAGTATTATTTGAATTAGTGGTAATAAAGTTCTGATTAATTTGGGTTTGAAATACTACAGAACCTGTAGTAGTTTGTCCATTAAAGCTGATAGTGTTACTGACTACGTCGCCGTTTAAACTAAATTGAGTCGGACTTGCCAACTTAGCCGCGCTACCATTAACACTACCTGCTAGACTTCCAGTAAACGATCCATTGAAAGTTCCAACAAAGCTCTGAGCATAAACATTTCTAAAAGGTCTAGTAGCAGTTCCAATGTCATACAATCCTGCGCCTGCTGTTACATAAGGAATATTTAAACTTTGTGCTTCTGAAGAACTAATACTGTAACCTGGAACCATAACTGCGCCAGCAACTGGTGCGCCAGCTGACAAATTATTTAAAATTACGCCGCCGCCACTATTATTAGGCTGTGTGGCATACACAGAAATATCTTTACCAAAGTTACTGTTTAAGGCAACACCTAGTCCGCCTGATGTAACAATGCTACCCGTAGTAGTAGTTGTAGAATTAGTTGTGCCAGTTATTACTAGGTTGCCAGGACCGCCAGATGGAGTATTAATTGTGTCAGGCTTAATAGTTAATGTTCCCATTACATCTAATGTAGATGTTGGAGCAGTATTATTAAATCCTAAACCAACTGTTCCGTTAGCTTGAAAATAAACTAATGTTTGAGTCGCTGAGCCGTTATTTAAATTAAAGGCAATGTTGTGTCCACTTGTAATACTTGTAAAAATTGTAGTACTAGTATTAACACCAATATTGAAACCTAACGCAGTACCTAAATTTATACCAGCGTTTGATTTAATATTAAGCGAACTGGTTGTTGTGTTTGTTGTACCTTCTGTTGTAAGAAAGTTCGAAGATAAAATTGTTTTACCATTAACTAATAATGAGTCAGCAGATTGAGCAGTTCCCCAGAATCTTGTTAATCCTGAACTAGCATCTACAGAACTTAAATTAACACCTTCGTTGATTGTAGTAAATCCAGGGATTGCTAATTTAGGAATAAAAGTATCTTTACTGATTATAGTAATTCTATAACTAGTACCTGTAGCAGAACTAGCGGCATAGTTTGTAACAACGCTATGCGTTACGTTATTAGTATCTACAATATTTTCAACTATAGGACCTGTTAAAGTTCCTTGACTAAATTGTGGGCCGACTAATAACCAGTTAGATCCCGAGAACAAATACAACTGACTGTTAGCAGTATCAACCCACAAATCGCCTTGTAGACTGTTAGAAACTTGAGGAGCTGTGGCAGATTTTTTTAAATTACCTGCTGATGTCCAAGTAGTACCGTCCCATATTTTAAGGCTGCTGGCACTATTGTCATACCATAATTGACCTTGAACTGGGTTGTTAGGAGCTGTTGGTGCCGCAAAATTTTCTAATAAATGTAAAAAATCATTAGCAACAATAGGAGCATAACCATTATAGTTTTGTCCTACAAAAGTAAGACTAGTTTGATTGTTAAGACTTTGATCTTGAACAACAATAGCCGGTTTAGCTGGATTGTTTGATTCGGTATACGTAACTTGGTAAGTCATCTTATACTCCTACTAGTCCAGTTAAACTTTGAATACGAACTGTATAATCAATTTGTATTAAACGGTTTAAACTTTTTAAAACTGGGTGGAATATCACATGAGTCAATAATAACGCAGATCCGTCTGAATTATAACTTTGTAATCCTAATTCGTCAAATACAAAAGTAGCTTCTGTACTAGTTGCTGTATCATATGCGCCCTGGCCACTAGGTTCGCCGTAATCTAACAAACAAGTTACAAAAATGTCTGTATAGTTTGTACCGGTTACGTGGCGACTTTCAATAAAATTTCTGCTAGGGTCTAGGTTAGTACTGGAATTATTGTTTACAACTTTACTGTATGTTTCGTTGTACAAACTAGCATTAGTTCCGCTGGTATTTGGAGTCAAATATGTAATAATTCCCGTAGGATCAATACTAGTTCCGCCATTACCGAATGCCATTTGATAAATGAACCCTTGTCCGCTATTAGCCATGCTTTCTGCTAGTGCTATACTAATATTTTCATAGTGAATAGCATTACGTTTGTTTACGTAAATTTCTTTAGAAACCGGGTCGTGGATCTTAATATGACCCTCAATATGTATTCCTGTCGCGTCTTTAGTCTGCATATCAATCTCTCTTTATCTTATATTTATCAAAGCCATTATCTGCTAGTTTAACTCTTGTAATCTGTATACCACACACCTGGACTGACTTTTAAGAACTCAGAAATCTTGCTATTATCGTTTAAAATATTAACTGGATTGTTCTTGTTTCCGTCCCATGCTGTTCCGATTTGTTTGATTACAGTAATTTGAGTTCCTTTGTTTAGTAAATTAGTTAATGTTATGGATTTTGAAACACCGTCTACAGTAAAATCTGCCGGTAATTGAACATCACCTGCCGGACTGTAAGGATTAACATTAACATTGTGTACTTTGTATGGTTGTTTCTTTAATCGAATATTTCCAATAAAGAATGTCCAATTACTACTATCAGCACTAAATGTTGCTCCGGCAGTATGTGCCGTTGTACATCTATATGTATAACTACCTATGTTTACAATGTCACCAACATTATAACTAACACCAGATGCCCAAGAAGATCCATCATTGTATCCGCCGACAAATACTTCAATATCACCCGGAACTTCTGCTACAATCGCATGAGTTTTAGCATTATGGATAGGATATAGTCCAGGAGCAAAACTTAAATTCACCGTACTTGTTCCATCACTAATAATTTGTTCAGTAATAGTAGTTTCAGTATATGGAATAGTTTCAGTTGGGCCAATATCTTGTACAAACGCACCTGCTTTATGTAAAGTGTAAACACCTGTGCCTAAAGTTCCACGACGTAGTCTACTTAATACGTTGCCATTAATGGCAAAATATTCAATACGCTCGCCGCGAATTTCAATTACGCCTGGTTTGTTAGCTGTAGGATTTGGCACATCAAAGTTACTAGCATCTACCAATGTAATACTAGTATCATTCCAATGTAAATCGTTAGCAAGAGTGGTTCTCTTACTTAAACTTAAACGCTTATAACTTACACGATTCAACATATCTTTAAATTGCATGTAGGCAATTCCCGAAGATAATATGTTACTTCCAAATGTAATAAACGTTAGTTGATCAGATCCTAATGGCAATGTTGCCAACTGGACACTTTGCTTATCATCATTTAATTTGTAATCAATTGTAGGTGTTAATAGTTTACCATTCTTTGTAATCCATACATAACTGTCACTCAATACAGTTCTTTCTAGTTTAATTAAACCAGATGCTAGATTTTTGTAATAATAGTAATCAGCAGTATTTGGAGTTAATGAGACATTAGATGTAACATTAACGCTAGATCTTTGAATATCTAATACAGAATGATTATAAGAACTTATTACTTCTACAACATGAGTATGGTCATAGGCTTGTGTAAATGTAATTGTTTGTGATTCTGGATTGTAAAAATAACTTTCATCCGTTGTAATACTTACTAATAACGTAGTTCCTGAATAAAGTGTGTAAGCATTTTTTGTCAATGTAATAGTAATTCCAGACAAATCTACAGTATAGTCCGATCCTAGATTTAATTTTATACCGTTAGCTATCACATTAATATTTTGAATGGTTGCTGAGTATGGAATAATCTTTGCTGGATCAATATTATAGTTTAGTTGATTATTTTCAATTGTAAAATAGTTATCATTAGGGCCTGACAAAATAGTTTGGTCTACACGAACTATCATACTAGACTCGTATGGTAAACTTGTTCCGACAGGATATGCTAATGGATAAGTTAAACTTACACCATTAGTTGCTATAATTTCTTTATTTGTTACTACAAATGTTTGTTGTGCTCCGCTGACAATAACAAAATTAATTAAACTACCAACTGTTGGAGGATTAATAAATTTAAATCCAACAGCATTAGCAAAATCATAAGTTGCGTCTGTTTTAAACAACTGAGGATTAGCAACAACTCCGTCAATATAAACAACTGCTGTTATATCTTTGAGCCAAGGCGCTTTAGTTACAAATTCTGTAGTAGTTCCGTCTCCGACAAAATAATCAAGGTCAAGAATATTAGAACCAGCAAATCCTATATTAAAGACTGTTACAGTAGTTTTAGCTGGAGGTGTCGATAATAATGTAATTTTTTTATTTTTATAATCGACTGTATAATCTGTTTGATAAGTTTTTATAGTATTACCAACTTTAACAATCAATGCTTTTGGACTGTTAGGTTGTTGTGTTAAAGTATATGTAGAAGTTGTTCCGTTGGCAATAAAATTGTCTGTCACAATATTTGCGGCACCCGAATTAGATCTATCATAAACTTTAATAGCCACAGCATCAACTACTTGTCCTGGAACAACTTCTTCTGGAGCAGGGCTTGTAGTTGGAGTAACCATTCCGTCACCGTCAACTATAATATCATCTGCTGCCAAGCCGGTAGCTGTACTATATGCCAAATCACCGCCTACTAGAGAAGTGTCATAATCGTTGGCATTTGGTAATATAGAACCATCGCTGGTACTACGTCTGATAATAAACTCATCACCGTTAGATACTGTATATCCACTAGGAATTGTAATTGTATATTGATATAATCCAGGCGCAACTTGACTGTCTGGAGTTCCGGTAGCAATTGGAGATATCATTATAGCATTTTTATTTGTCTGTTGCTGTGTTCCATAATATGGATCATCTAATCTTACAGGACTAATTTTACCAGTAATATTAAGAACTGATAAATTAGACAACCCTGTAGGATACGTTGTACTATTAAGCACAGCAGTTCCGTTAGCATTAATTGTTATATCAGTTGGTTGAGATAATGTTTTAGTAAATGTTAATTCAATATTTGGATTAATATCTGAATATAAAATTGAATTCAAAGCGACTGTTTGACTGTCAACGATACCTGTAACTGTTGAATTATAAATTAATGATTTAACTGTAGCGCAAGCTACAACATCTCCAACATTAATATATGTTGTATCTGAGACTGTAAGCTGTGTACTACCAGCAAAGTTAAATGTAAAGATTAGTGTTCCGCTAGGAATACTATCAGGTGCTCTGTTCAATGTAACAGTATTAGTATCTTGATTCACGCTAACAACTTTATGTATAGCACTACCAATGATAGTACCAGCTTGAGTCTTAGTGCCAGTTGCGGTACTTGCGTAACTTACACTTGTAGTAGTACAAGCGGTAACTGTATAAGTTCCATTGTAAGCTACCGGCAATACATTATTAACAATAATTGTTTGACCTACGCTGTAAGGTGGAGCTGAAACAGTATCGAATGTCAATGTAACAGTAGTACCATTTCCGCTTGCGCCAGTAGTTGTTAATACGGCTACGTTAGAACTAAATCCTACACCAATAATTCCCATGCCTGGCAATATGCCAGCGGCACTTGCCACAACTAAAGTTGTTTCATAGCTTCCGTTAGGATTGTATGTAGTAGAATGTCCGGCAGTATTAATGTGTGTAATAGTTGTTGCCACAGGACTGCTATCATTAATGTTATAACTAAATTCTAATTGATTATTATAAGTTCCAGTTCTGTTATCATAACTATCTACATTGTTTTTAATTTGATAAATGTTTAATTCTGTATTTGCGGCGGGCACATATGGCAATGTAAAACTATGTGTGTTAGCGGCAACTGTTACATAATAGTCGTCAAAACTACTGTCATAATTGTCCCACTTGTCCTTATAGTAAGGACTAGATCCCCATCCTGTTTTTACATTGAACCCAAGTCCGTCAACAATAGTTCCGCCGTAATCGATACCAGTCATAACCTGTGCTAGATCTTTACCTAACATTCCAGAACCTGGTTCGTAATAAAACTCAATACGATCCGCGGCATTAAGCATAGCTGTGTTAATTAGATATGTAACCGATAAAGTAGATCCTTTAGCTGGAGCATTTCCTACAGCAAATGTAATTAATCCAGAATATTGAGTGTATCCGTTCTTAGTTGAAACTACTGTACTTAATGTGTACAATTCTCTTAATACCGGAATACCATTAACTGTAATTGAACTTTGTCCAATTCTAATATCTGGCGCCCAAGTCAACGCAAATTTTAACTGGCTTCCATCACCGGCAAATGTTTGTGTTTGCTGCAATTGTGTTATATAGTTTGTATGGCTTACTCTATCAAACTTAATACCAATAGTAGTTGAACGAACAACACTTTCTCCAATTATTGCGATAGCTCTTGCTTGTACGCCAACAGTTGATAATCCGCCATCTAAGACAATTTCTGGAACTGACAAGTATCCACTACCAGGAGTTAACAATACCACTCGAGTTACAACACCGTTTTTAATAAATGCTCTACCAGTGGCACCCGATCCGCTAGTACTGTTAAACACTACATGAGGAGGAATATTATATCCTGATCCGCCATCAATTAATATTAACTCAGTTACAACAAACCCTACATTATCTAACCAGAATTTCCAAGGATATGTTTGTATAGCACTATCACCTGCTACTAGTTTTCCGTTTTGTACAGTTACATCAATTAATCCAACTTTATCATTTTCATAAATTGGCATTAAATCAAAGTCAGTAATAGGTAATTGAGCAGTATCTAAACTTTCGTAATTGCTTACATATTCTCTAACTTTTGTTCTGTAAGGTTTTACTTCCGAAACATAATCTTCAAAATTTGACAAGTTGTCAACGGGGTAATTTACAGGTTGATCTAGCATTCCAACATTGTGTTGAGCTTTAACAAAACTAGTTTTAAAAATCCAATCTACATATACTTGCTCGCTCAATACATAATGAACAGTATTGAAGAATAAATTTAAATATTCTTGTTTTAAATTGTCAATAAAGATATTATTTTTAATAGTGTTTAAAATAATTCTTAATTCTGTTGCGGCAACAACGTCAAATCCTTCTCCGTCAAAAATACTCGAATCGTAACCTACGTCAGTTAAAGCAAAATCATATAATTTACTGCTAAACTGTATAGTTCCATTTTGTATACCAACTGTATTATAACTTTGTGTCCAGTCAACGCTGTTTACATTAGCAAATTTTTCTAATAATAACCAGCCGCCGTTATTTGATGTTCTAATTCTAACAACTTGTCCAACTTGAATAGTTAATGAATTTAATTCAACAAATGTATCAACAGCATAATCTTCTAATGAATACTGACTATAACCAGAAGCATACCAATCTGAATAAGACCAGTAATTTCTCACATCATAACTTTGTGTTAATGTTCTAGACCATTGTTTGTAAACAGGATCGTAAGTATAGATACTCCATTGATTGTTTGCTTGACTATCGCTATGTACTAACACCGCGTAGTTTCTAATTACACAACGAGTATTACTATCGTAGCCAACACCGGAAGAAATAACAGTTGCGCCTGTTACTTGACCCAATGCGTTTATTGTTGCTCTAACTACGGCGCCTTGGCCAGAGCCAACAATTTCTATATAAGGGGAAGTAGCAATTCCATTTACGACAGAAACATATCCCTTACCTGCTGAATTTATAATAATTCCAGTAATTTGTCCGTTGTTAATAATAATAGGAACTAGATTAGGAACAGCAAAACTTGCCACGCTAGCATATGGTAATTCGGCATCTGTATCCAATATAGCATCATATAGCCCAGTAACTACTGTTGGTTCTTTATCGTAACTTTCCAAGGCACTAATATTAAGCTCGGCAACTTGATTAGTAATCATTACTTGATTAGCATATTCAATTAATTGTTTTAATGCTTCAAATCGATTAATAACCATACTTTGTCTTGGACGATTTTCAATTCCATAACGAATCTTAAACGGCAATCTTGGGTCAGGTACTACTTTTCCAAAACTGTCTATACCGCATAAACTATCAAACCATTTTTGTTCAATTGTCTTAGGTAAATCAATGTTTGGATCGTTGCTGATCATCTTGTACTGTGTATGTATATTTTGATCTGTTTTATCGATAGTCCAGAATTCTACAGATAACACTACGTTAGATGAGGAAGTATATCCCTTAACATTAGTCAAACTAAATGTGTTTAATCCAGTAATACCTAAATAGGTGTAATCTTGTCCTCTTGGATTTGATATTAAGTTTGCTACATCCATAGCAGACATGTGACGTCCGTTTATATAAGGAGTAACTGCTTTATTTTTAACCCAGAAGTAATAGGTATTTTTAAATGTTTTACTAATCTTATCGTAAGATTGTGTGACACTATAAGCCTTATCACTATAAAGACTTTTGCCGCTAATTCCATCAGCTAGTCCAGCATTTGTATCTGCTTGAGCGTCCCATTGACTTGGTTTAAGATTAGAACTGACCCATTCGTAAATATCTATAGTAGCGCCAGTAGCTAATTGATTCCAAGTTGAATTTCTATAAACAATATCTTGGTCATAGCTATTAATAAATTTAGCTGTTCTTAAATCCCACCATAACTGTCCAACTTGTTTATTAGACCAGATACTAGCAGTATTAACTACAACATCACTAGTACCAATGCTATATACCGCAGGATCATAAAAAGTTTTGTATCTTATTTCTTCTTCTGCCGGTCCTGGAATTTTACCTTGTAATGGATCAACTACATCTAAATATTTTAATAAACTTCCGTTTGTCTTATCATACAAGAATGCTTTTTTAATTTTTGTAATATCGGCAACAGGTGTTTGACTAGTATGAATTGTCCAAGTGTAAGTATTTGGTAATTTATAATAATTATAAATCACTCCAGAATTTGTAAAATTGTTTTCAGTAGCATTAGGAGCTCCTACAAAAATTTGGTTCACTCCAACAGAAAAACCAGCGCCAAGCGCATCACTAGAATTTCCAGTCATTGGAATAGTCTCACTGTAAACCCATTGTGTGTCATAACGATCGTAAATGTCAATTCGTCCTGAAGAATTTACAGATGTATATACAACTAATGTATTGTAATCATTCATAAAGGAAATTTTAGTTCCAAAATGACTTGATATTGTAGAACGTGGATGTACAAAAGTTGGAGTTCCTAAGTCGTACTGACCAGTTGCTAGTAAAGAATAAATTGCGACTACGCCAGTTGTAGATGCGGTATTATCACTAATGGCAAGATATGTGCCATTATCCGAAATACTAATACCGGTAGCAAAAGTAGTTGTCGATCCAGAAATTGTCTGACTTAGAGTAAATCCTGATCCAGAATTTTTGTATACTCTAACATATCCACGACTGCCGCCGGTAGCTCCAATAGCTAATGTTAATCCATCATTGCTAACATTTATTGAACTACCAAAATTGTCGCCTGTGAATCCAGTGTAATTTGTTGAATATTGCCAATTGGTCGTAACGAAATTTAATATACCAGCTGGAGTGCTATCAGGACTTCCTGATAATTCAAGAGTAGTACTATTAATAACTGCGGTAACTGTTTGTCCGCTTGTAAATCCCACACCCTGTACTACTAGTCCAACTGTAATTCCTGTTGTACTAGTTACTACAAGTGTAGCATAGCTACTGCCAATTGGGTTATAGGCGGAACTTACTTTGACATTTGAAGTATAAATTAATTTGTAAACACGGCCAGCATTGTTATTGTAACCTGTGGCACCAATGTATAATTCGTTTGTATTAAATGCCAATGTTGCGCCAAACTGTTCTCCAGTAACGTAAGTAGGCTCTAATCCTATTGAAGGACTAACAATAGAATCAACTAATGAATAACTATTTCCAAAAGATCTTTTATATAAACTAACAACACCTTGATTAGTATATGAACTATTATTGCTAGGACTAGTAGTATCTACAGGAACATATGATATTTGATTCCAAGCAGATACTCCGTAAGGATTAACTATTTGATAACTATTAACAAAACCAGAAATAGGTGTCGGCAATGTTATTAATAAATCGTTAATAATATCAGTACCACCAACGCTACTACCTTTAATTAATATTTGATCTCCTGCCAAATATCCATTACCTGTAGCAGAAACTGTGACAACGTATCCTGTTAAAACAGGTTTAACTGTAAATGTTGCGCCCGTACCTAATATTACACTGCCGCCTAGACTTGTATATGTTTGAGGAGGTGTACCTACACTATTTGCAGTAACTCCAGTAATAGCACCTGGAGATAATGTAGTTGTAGAGCCATTAATCGACGTTACTGTTATTGTTATGTCGTTAACTGTGTCAATTCCGCCAACTTGAGATCCTAAAATAGTAATTTTGTTTCCTACTTTATAACCTGCGCCGCCTGAAACTACATTTACTGTATAAGTTGATCCAATTACTACAACGTTAAATCTTGCGCCTTGAGCTTGATTTTGTGTAATACCTGTAACACCACTGTATTGATGTGACATATTACTTGTTACTTGATAATAATTTACACCATCAGTAACAATAGATTTTGCTAGATAGTCTGTAGAATTAGGAACGGTATATATACCTTTATAATTAGTTGCTACATATCCAGAATTAGGACTACCAATAGCTAACCATTGTTTGTCATTACTAATTGCCACAGTTGTTGCAGCAGAAGCTCTAGTATTTTTATTAACTGAACCGACACGTATGGTGAATCCTGTTCCAGTTCCGCCTATGTGTGATGAGTCGACTGTTAATTGATCATTTACTTGATAATTTAAACCACCATAATTTAATATAATGTTTGACACTAAACCGTTAGTCACAGTCACTGTAGCTACAGCAGTTCCATCACCTGTTCCAGATCCTGTATAAATTAACGGAACATTGGCATACACGACTGTACCAACTGCTGGAGTATAACCTGAACCGCAATTATTAGATACTTGTATTTCAACTGGTGTGTTTGAAGTTCCGCCTAAATATTTTTGATCTATTGTTAATACTTGGCCAGACACATATTGTGTGTTGTATCTTATTAGTTGAACATTAGTTACTACTCCGTTAGATACAGTTACGTTTGCTATGGCACCTGACCCAGTGCCGCCAGTCAATGGAACATTTGAATAAAGTTGAGTACCGTTAGTTGGTCTATATCCTGTGCCGCCTGATATCAATGATATACTTAAACCTAGGCCGGCTGTATTAAAAGATTCTATAGTACCTTGTACACCTGATGTAGTATAGTTTGCTGAAATAAATGGTGTTTGAATTAATTGATTTCTAGTCCAATTTGTTAGTACACCAGATTTTAAATAAATGGCTGTTTGTCCATCGGATGAAGTTATTGCCGCAGTATCCCCAGTTTTGGTCATAGCGATTGCTCTGCCAAAGTTATGTCCATTACTTGCTATTTGATCGTTGATAGTTGTAGTACTGTACACAGGATTATAAATCCAACTTGCCCAATTAGTACTAGTTGAAGATATATAGTCCGTCCATACTAATTGTCCAGCAACTGGAGTTGTTGGTAGTAACGACTCTAATTGGTCAATAGACGAATCTAACGAGCGTTGAGATACAAAATAGAATACTTCTATTGTAGACAAATCATTAAACGGAGCAAGTACTTGTTTAGGAGCAAGAGTGATAGTAAATGTATTTGTTGTAACTGCTGTAATAGCATAAAATCCATTTATTTTTGTTGTTCCTGTAATACCAATATAATCGCCAGCGGCAAAAGTCACTGTAGTGGGTACGGTGATTGTAACAGTATTAGGTGTAACAGAGGTGTTAGATGTTACAGAGCTTATAACTCCTGTAGCATATTTTAATGTGTATCTATACACATTCCAATAGTAAGGCGGAGGAGCAAAAGCACACCATACATAATTTCCATCAACATATTTTGTAGGATCATACGATAGTATTTCTGACAACTGACCTATACTTAAATTAACATCTTTTGAATTTACATAACCTGCGCTAGCTAGTAAAGGTTTATAATTTGAAAGCACTGGCCATAAGTTAGATTCGTAACCATTACTAGGCAAATAAACATCGCTAGGTAAAATTTGTATAATAAACGGATTTAAATTTTTATCAATTTTATCAGTTAATACATATCCTTGCGGATTATTTCTTATAGTGCCTTCGTTAAGAACAAATTCTACTTGTTGGAAACTATTAGCGGCTCCGTATTGTCCCACACGAACTGCCCACTCTTCATAAAATACTAAACTTTCTTTATTCTCACTGCTTAGTACATTGAATAATTTGTTAAGGACATTTTGTGTTCCTTTTTCACGAATCATTCCTTGATAGAATTTAAACTCACTAACATCGTCTTGAATAATGTTATCCAGGTATTGACGTTTTTGATAGCCAATTAAATGCTGTCCCATTGCTTGCTGGGCACTATCAAAACTATCTACATCTAAACTATAAAAATCTTGGAACTGTGTGGCAATATTTGTCCAGTTAGGCAATATTTGACTAGAAGGTTTGTGAGCTAATTCTGTCCATTTCGAAATATCAAACACCGCAGTACCTGGCAAGAACTCGTTGGCACTATAATAATATCCTTGATAGTTTATGATATCTCCAAGATTGTAATCTTGCCATTGTTGCCAGTTTTGTATTTTTGCCGCATCAAATATAAATCCTGGAATATCTAATCCGCCATACCATCCGGTGGTGATATATCCTGATACTTTAATACGTTCTTGTCTATAGCCGCTTTCTGGATTATAAATTGTATCATTGAATATTGTAGTGTTATTAAGTATTACTACGTGTTCATGTTGAACTAGATAAAAACTTGCTCCATAAATTCCATCAGAATTTTTTGGATTATATGAAACAGTATTATTTTTTCTATAACTATCTAAATCCGCTGTGTTTATAGCTGTGCCGTTTACTTTAAATATTTCATATTTGTTAAATGAATTATTAATATCATCAACAACATTTAAAGGTGTTATAAATTCAATATTGCCGGCTGCTGGACTTAAACTAATTACGCTAGCACCATCTACACTTAGTCCATCTAATTTATTAAAGTCGTTATAATCAAATGCGTCTGATGCTGGAACATTTCTAGTGGCACTATAATATTCTCCATTGAATCTAACAATGGTACCGTATGGCACTACAATGTTAGGAGTCCAATCGCTCCATTTATCTTTTCCAGAACTCCAGTTTTGTGTAGTCCAGAACATAAATTCTTTAGCACTAGTTTCCCAGTTGCTAACAACACCCAAGTTTGTATTGTACTGATTAAAAATAAAACCTTGATCTTTTAAATATTCACCGTAGCCTAATAAAAAGTCAACTACATCTTGAACTTTCTTAAATGTTAAACCGTATGGTGCTGTTAATATTTCTGTCTTATCCCAAGACTTTCTAAAATTAGCAGTTACTCCGCCGTTAACTGGAAGGAATGGCATGGCAACAAATTGTGTGCTGTCAAATGAAGCACCAGTAGTTGTCAAAGTCAATGCTTTATAATAACCGTTATTATATTTTATAATACTTCCGGCCGCATATTGTTCATTTGCTGTCCAGTTTGAAAAGTTTTCTGAAATTCCGCCAACGTTAATATTTGGTCCAGGTTGACTATAATTGTAATAGTTAAAGAAAGGTTGTGTTAAACTATAACCGCTTACTTGGAAACCATCCTGTAATCGAGTAATAATAACACCGCTATAAGATAATTTCTTAGTTGGACTGGAACTATTTAAAAATACAGAATAATCTTCCTTTGGAATAAAAACACTTCCCGAACTACTAGGAGTTTTACTTTCTAGTAATAAATTAAACTGATCTTGATTTGTAAATGATCCTACTCTATATGCTAATCGAACATTCATCGATGTTAAATCGTTAGCATAACCTTCGTAAGATTTTAGATTATTGCTAAAGATATAATTTAAAATAAGATTAACAACATAGTTAATAATACCAGCAGTTTGTACTCGAGTTGTACTTGAATAAACACTAGGCAATATAACATCTTGTGGTCTAATTCTTAATCCGGTATCTTTATAAATTAATTGTCCGGCTTTATTTCTTACAATTCGACTTCTATCTAATAATACGCCAAATGTTTTAGCCGGTGTTAACAACATACTAGTTATTAACACACTAAATGGATAATGACTACTACGTCTCCAGCTAGATTCGACTGGAGCAACATCTCCAAAGACAAATTCAAAATCAATGCTAGGTGTTACTTGTCCCAATGCTAATGATGAAAATAATGGGCTCACAAGATTTCCAGATTCGTCTACTGGAATATGATTAATTAAAAATGGTTTAACATAATCGGCAAGATACACCGGAGGCTTACCTGGTTCTCTTAACATACCGTCTGCGATATCCTGCCACATTACACGATTGTCGCTAGTATAAGGAGCTGGTCCATAGACTTGTGTCCACCAACTAGGCTCTATACTAAGACCTAGCATTTCCCAAGGACAAATATTTGGACGGTCAGTGTTTAATAACCAACGATATACGCCTCTCCAATATCCTGGCAAACTTGTTCCGTCTGGGGCACTATTGTTTCTATAGTTGTAAGTAAAACTATTACTAATGTCGTAACTTAAAGGCTTACTAAAATTAACACCTACGTCTTTAGCCCAACGATAAAAATTAGGTGCTAGAACTTTATTAAATTCTTCTCTAGTATAAACGTTTGTTTTATTATAGTTTGGAATAACACTATTAATATCGTAAACACTAGGATCATATTCAACTTTAATATTATTAAAAATACGCTTTTCTAATTCTAAAATTAATCCATCTCTGTAATCGCCATACGCCAATACTTGACTTCCATCGTGTCCTTGAATCATTAGTTGCGGAGCAATTAATGTAGTATCTAAATAAATTTTAGGTTCAAACTTTGGATAAATTCCTAACTTTGTCGGTGTTTCTGGTACAAAACAACCATCTGTACTTTCATACTCTAAAGTAGTAAGTGTATCACCATTGTTCATAGATAAAGAATTATCTATTACAACAAATCCTTGATTATTAAATGTATAATCTTTTCCGTATGTCAATTGAACATCATTTAAGTACACACCAACTGCTTTATTAGACAATGTGTCTAAAGTAAATACCGCAGTTAACGGATATGTTTTAATTCTGTAGTCAACAATTTTTATATCTGTGCGTAAACTTGCTCCATAAGGAATCATATCACTAAAATAATATGGAGCCGTATTAGGTTTATTAGAATTAATTCTTTCTAAAATAACATCGACTAGTTTAACTGGGTCGCCATCAACACCTAAATTTTCAGCTGTGGTGATAAAAATTCGTTTAAAATGATTATAATCGTCTCTGCTTTGTTCAATGGCTCGTACAATATTATTAGATTCACTAGTAATATGATACATTGACAAACTCATTGGGCCGCTATGTTGAACAAACTTAGTACCATACGCCGCAGTATTACCGAGATCTCTTAAGTTGCTAGTTCCTGGAAATGCGCCAACGAATAATGTTTCTAAATTATCTACAATGCTATTAACATGATCTGAAACTTCACCTAACGTAAAATCTCCCATAGTATTGTTTAATGGGTTATTTTGTAAGTTGATAGGAATTTCATAATAACCATTTTTGTTAATAGGCTGAGAAGCAAATGCCTTAATAGTTAATACGTCAGTTAATGCTATCGGTGTTGTTAAAACAATACGCTTATACTGTTGACCATCAACGATTGACCATAGGCTTGCGTCTAATCGTTTTCCATTAATATAAACTCTAACTACTAAATCATTTAAATTTGAAATATCATCAAAAATATCTAAATTAAAATTATTTGTTTTATTAGAATTTTCATAAATTCGAATGGCCGCTTGTGTATTATTAACTACTGAAGTTTGCCAGCCATTTTCATAAACAGTATTACCAGCATAATCTTGACCAACAATATAGCCTACATTAACATTCTTTGTTATTAATGCGGTGCCTTGTTTATATTGAAAATTATCTGTAGCAAGGTTAAAGTTAAAAACAATATCGCCTATATTGCTGACATTTTTATAACTTAAAGCAAATCCTAAAGTTGTATCAGCTAGCCCCGAACCAACTTTGTAAGAAAAGACTTTAGTTCCTAAAAAAGTTGAACCAGGGTAAACGCTAGTATCGCCATAACTAACACCATTGTCGTCAACAACATCAAATAAAGGAGGTTGATTAGTGTTAGTTTTTTGTTGGCTCTTAATCCAAGTTGTACCATTAAACCAGTACATAAAACTTTGATTAGTAATGCCTTGATTAACTAAAACTGTTTGATTTAATTCAGGAGAAGCTATTTCAACAAGATGTAGTTGTTTACTGCCATTGCTAAGATGTTTAACATCAACAAATTCTACTCGATAAATTTTGTTTGCTACAAGCGGATCTGTATCTGCTGTAAACAAAATTGTTTGATTGGCTGTTAACGGAATACCATCAATGTTATAGCCTGAAGAACCTTCTATTGTAGAAAATACGTCTGTTGTAAAATTGTCAATTAAGTCAATATCTGCGATAGCAGTAGTTCCAAAATTAAACAATTTTAAATCTGCTTCAAATTCAATAATAGGTCGAGTTGCTCTTGCTAATTGATTTAAATTAGGAACATCGCCATTTAATTTTGCGCTGGCTATAATTACATCTTGATGGAACCAACGGTTATATCTACTCCAAGGATTGTGATCTCGGCTAGCACGATTAATAACAATATAATCAGCAACTGCAGCATAGCCTGTAGCATCACTAAACGGCTCCTGGTCAAAAGGTGTATTATCAAACTCGACTGTTTGAGATAATGTATAAGGACTTACAATTTCTAAAATTGATTGAGATACTAATTTAATAGCAGTACCGACACCTTCTACATAATAACTACCGGTGGCATATTTTGTTGGGGTAACATTTCCACCAAACTTAACTTTCATTCCGTTACTTAATGGAGTTCCGTCAGTTAATTTATATGTCTTTTTACCTAATACGTCTGCTTCTATATCAATATATGTATTCTGGTCAATGTCGAATATTTCAATTACGCCACCAAGATTAATATCATTTTCACTTTGATAGTAAATCATAGTAGGAGCATCATCAGCAACAGTCCATGTAATTGTGCCTTGTTGTACTCCGTAATTGTCTATACCAGCATTTAAATATCTGTCTACTTTACCAGTAGTTCTAGATAATTTAAAACTAAACGCATTACCTGGGCTATTAATTTCAAATGTATAAGTTTGTCCGCGATATAATTTTAGTACAGGATTAGGAGTAAATCCATTAGGAGTAAACACATATTGTGAATCTTCTCCAACCGCAACTAAGTCTACAGTATAGGTACTGGTTACTTTTTGTTGCTGTCCATATACTGTAACTGGCTCAGGACCGTATGGTAGCCAATAGTAGTTTTGAAAATTAACTACTTTGTCCCAGTCAATATGTGGATCCCAACTATAAAATTCTTCGGAGTTTAATCTAGAATGGTTCGCAGTATTGCCGCCAAACACTCCTAGTTGATTGATATAGTCAATGTAGTCTTTATAAAAAGTTACATTGTTTAAACTATCTTGAATTACTACACTAGGTTCTAGTTGATAATTTTGTCTGCTTGTTTCAGCGGCTGTTACATAAATGTCTGAACCAGTCGCGGCTTTGGCATTTTTTCTTCCGATGAACCCATTAATCTTTTTTACTGAGCCTGGTTGATATAATTGATCAAGCGTTGCTTGTAAAAACTTTTTATTACTTTTACTTTGATAAAATGCTGGTAATAAATTAGATGTAAGGTTGTTGTTTCCAAAAGGCGTATTATTAGCCATTAGATGCTCCGTTTGTTGCGCTGGTTATATTTTGTGTGTTAATAACGGTTGTTAATGCTTCGCCGGTTATTGTTTTAAGATTGGCACTGGTTAAGCCTGATACAATAACAATATCACTAGCTTGGGCACAGCTTATAAAAATCTGATTGCTAGGACATTGTATTTCAAATAAGCTACCAAAGTACTGTCCTGCTTGTTTTGGAACAATAACAAAACTAGTAATATCTGGATTTAATTGTGTTAATATGTAAGTCGATAATTCTGTAAAATAAAATGTATCGCCAAAGTCCCAATTATCTAAATTAAAGAATGCATTAATAGCTGTTAAAATACGTGCTATAATATTTGAATTACTAGCAGTACTACTTGGATTTCGAACTACATTAAATGTAGCTTGAAGACTTAAATCGGCTTGTGCGCCAAATAATAATTTATAACTTACAGGATGATACACAATCTCGTCGCTGATTGATTTAATTAAATTCAAGTTAGGACTTAATTGAGTGTTCAATTGATTACTGCTTGGGGGTAACGGTTCTACTGAAGTTGCTCCAATAACCCATTGTCTAAAAGCAGTATCGTATGTTTTTGTTAGAACAAAAACATCCATAATGTTACTTGCGCTTGGATCAATTCTACTGTCATAATCGGCACTATGAGTATATTGGAATTTTAAATTGTCGCGACCTACATAAACTTTATAGTCTAGTGTTGGAACAAATCCTTCACCATTTACATATTGAGACACATAATTAGCATCTACAAAATAATAATACTGACCATTAACTCCACTACCTGGCTTAGTTGGTAATATTATTACAGGGCCTTTAGCAGAATCATTGCTTACATAACGATAGTCTTCTTCACCCTGACTAATTAGATATTTTTCTTGAACAACAAATGTTGTAGCACTGTCAGGCGAAACAATATCTAAAAACAGTTGAGGATTATCTACAATACCACTGTTAGTACTGTCAGCAAAACTAACAACAATTTTACTAGGATCAATATAGCCATCTTGTCCGTTATATTCACTGACAACATCCCAGTTATAGTTTAATGTAAATGGGCTAGTAGAGCCTGGTTGTGTGTTTATGCTTAATATTTTTATGTTGTCTTTAACAATAGCCGTATTAACTACATCATAGATCTTTGTATTTGTATCAAAATAGAATGTAACTTGAGCATCACTTTCAAACACATAACGTAATTCTCTTGTAGTTACTGTGTAATATTCGTTATTAGTAGTAAACAATAATATCCAACTAGAATCCTTGTTAGCGTTGGTAAGGTCGCCTTGATTACCTAAACTAAATGAATCAGTTGTGTTTAAGTTTGTTTCAAATATAATTTGCCAGCTTTGTGTAGATCCGTTGTAACTTAATCCAAATGGTTTATTAGCAAATACTAAATCAATTATTGTTGTTATTACGGTACTACTAAACGTACGAGTAAAACTAGGAATAATTTGACTTATAATTGCGCCCTCTGGAATTGACTTGTTTAACATTATAGCGCCATAGCCACTAGACAAGACACCTGTATATGAACTACTAACTAATAGTCCTCTGCCATCACCCGATACTGAAACTACTTCAGCCCATATATACGAGCTTGCGCCAGCTTGATTTATATTGCTAGTAGATAATATGTTGTTGTTAGTTGTATCAAAATATTGTGTTCCTGGATTTGGTACGGTAAATTGAATTAAAGAACCAGGAGTCAAATATTGTAATGATGTATTAGTGTAACTACCAACTTGTAATGGACTAGAGTTAGTAGTTGTATCAATATAGCCTGTTGAATTTGTAGTACTAGAAGTTACTTGATTCCATGCAATATTACTGTTAGATAAAGAAATTACATATTGTTGATAAAAGAAATTTCTTAAATTAGGATCATTTAATATATCATAAATTTGTCCTAAAATTACACCTTGAATGTCAGTTTGAGTTATGTAACTAAAAGTAGAACTAGCTATAAAAGGCTCTCTGTAGATAACACCATCGTCGGCAAATAAATTAGTACTAGAATATTTTCCAGTAGGATCCACTAGGTCAAAATAACGACTAATACCACTACTTGTTCTATTAAGAGCTTTAACTTTAGCAACGTCTGTACTAGAACTTAACGGACTAATATTATAGTCTTCTCCGGTAATCATACGATTTTGTGTATAGTATGTTTGAGGAGCGTTTGTTTTAACACTTGCGTTTGTTTCACTTGTAGCAGAATTTGATACTGTAGTTTGTAAAGATAAACTAATACTTAAAATTTCACTTGTGCCTGTAGCACTAGTGTATGGAATATCTATAGAAACATTTCTAATATCTGTTGGCGCAACTGTATAGGTTAGATTGTTACTAACTCTATAATAAGTTCTAAAATTACCTAATGGTAAATCACCAAACGTGCCATCACTGAATTGTAAACTAATAGCATCAGTTGCTCTAGTAACTACACTATAAATTGTTTTAATCTTACTGTTTAAACTATTATAGATAATATTATTACCTAGTGTTGATGGCACTTGTGTCCATAATGTCGATTCGATTCCGTTTGAATCTAATTGGTATAACCAAAGATCTGTATCATTTATATTTTGTGTAGCAATATCAATTTGTTGATTGCTACTAGGCTGGGTAACTGTAAAGTTACCTACTCCTAGTGAACCTTGTGTAAAATTAAAAAAGAATCCAGTGCCTGCGCTACCTGCTCCATAGCCGTCATCTTTGTAAACACAAGCTATACTGTTGGCGATTTTTGGAGGTTCTTCGTAGATGTATGTTTGATTTTTAAAGGTAGTACTAGTTACTTCAAAATTCATATTACGGCCAGCAACTGGTTTGGTAAAACTATAAACTGGAACATCTGAATTAGTTGCGTTAAATCTATACTGAGCAGTAGGTACTCCATATATAGTTGCTTTATCTGCTGGATTTCCATACTGTTGTGTTTGTGGCATTGCGGCATTTAACACACTGATAAATTGGTCATACCAATTAGGATTACTGCTGTCGTTCCAAGTAATATATTGTCCTGATAAATTTCTACCGTTGCTGTCTAAAACAGATTCTGTAGTAGAAATAACATTAAATTTTAATAAACCAGTTGCCGCAGTATTACGCTTTGCGTTATAACCAATCATACGTGCTAAACGTAACACGCTGTCACGACGGCTAGCAAGCTCTAAAAAGTTTTCACGAGCATTTAAATCAACACGGAAAGCTATGCTTTGGCCCACGTAGGCTATAAGATCAATTAGGGCAAGGTATTCGCTAGATTCAATATAATCGTTAAAATCTTCAGGAAAATTAGTACGGATATAGTCAATCATTGTACGACGTAAATTGTCAAAGTCGTAGCTTTGGAAGTCTGCGTTCTTAAATGATTGATAAATTTTCTGCCAGTCCTCACTGACTAACAGGTTGTTTAGTCTATCCGTTGAGCTCATAATATGTCCTAATAAGTGTATTTATTGAATAAAATTATGTGCGTAGTTTATTATCCTGACAGCAATCCGTTCTGTTGATCGAACTTTAACTGTAGGTTTTGCTGTATATTATAGGGCAAATAAGTCAATTTACATTCAATTTGTATACCTTGGTCGTATGGAGTAATAAGGATATTACTAGCTTGTACTCTAGGGTCGTAATTCAATACTTCATTGACATTTTGTAGTATAAGATCTTGTATTTGAGGTGTTAATGGTTCAAATAATAAAGTCCAAATGATACTACCGAACGCAGGTTGCATTAATCTTTCGCCCTGGCGTACATAAAAATGATTTAAAATATCCTGCTTGATTAATTCGAAATCGTATAAGGCAAAGTTTTGATTGTTAGCATTAACTGTGCTGAAACCTCTGTACTTTTGCGGTGGCGGAGGATTACCAGACTGTGCTGTAGTAATTGTTAGTTTGTTGTGTATAGTCATGAATTCTCCTGATTTTTAGTAAACGTATCAGTGGCAGTTGTATAAGTTTTCCAAGCATCTGGAACTGGAATAGCCGTAGCATTTTCTCTATCAGTTGCATCAGGTTTAAACATAGTGGCGTCTAAATTTTCATGATGTGGATACGGTTCTGTAGTTGGTATTCTAGCTAAAATACTTGTTAATGTTTCTCCATCTATTTCGGTTGGATTGTCAATAGTAGGTAGCGGATCCGGAGCGGTTGCCGCGGTAGCTGTTCCAGCACTAGCGGCTGCAGGACCGTTGAAGTTAATGTCACCGCCTGATACAGTTGTATTAGCGGCATTAATATTCATATCTCCGCCAGATGTAAGATTATTATCTGCGCTAGTGTTAAGATCAAATCCTGCTCCAATAGTTATATTAGTTTGATCTCCGATAGTAGCATCCCAGGTAGATTCATACGATTCTGCGACAGCACCTGAAATTGTTTCATCCTGTGTTCCGTCAACTTTAATAGCAACATTACCATTTACAATACAAATTTTATCTCCGCCGACTTCAGTTTGATGACGTTCAGCAACTTTAAGATTAAAGTTACGGCCAGCTTCCATATTGATATCACGGTCAGCATAAAAGTTTATATCGTTTTGAGTACGTACACTTATGCTGTCTTGCGCATAGATGTCTATTTTGCCATCACTGGTTAATTCTATCCAAGCAGTTCCACGACTATTCGTAATGTAAATTAAGTCTTCGCTATTATGTAATAATATCTCATGTCCAGTACGTGTGCGAATTCTAACTAATTCATTGTGAGGACGAGTATTATCTCCACTAGTATCTCCTGCTTCTACACTAGCATAAGTAGGAGGACCGTCAGTTGGAGCAGTCATACGAAGAAATTTATCATCTCCGTCATCCATAACAAAAGTTGTTCCGCCAAGTCGACTAACTGGGTAGTTAGGAACTCTATGTTCTGCTTTACCCACTGGGCCAGTTTTTCCGTTTTTATCTAATGGACCAGGAGTACTAATTCCAAATACCATGCTAGGGCTTTCACGTCTAGCACTACTAGTAGTAATACCACGAATGTCATCAAATATTAAACCTTGAGCGGCTAATATTTGTGCTAAAGGATGTTCAGGTTTTAGTACACGAGTAGCATCTGTTCTAGCATCGTTGTCGTCAATTTTTTTGTTATATTCTGCAACAGGTACACGGCCATAGTTGCCAGCATTATCTGGATCAACATCTTCAACTACACGCTGAGTTGCCGCGATACCTGGCATCATAAAATTCATATTTTCAGCTTCGCTACCAACACACCCTATCCAGTAACCGCGCTTAGGATCTCCGTCAATGAAAATAATCATCACGTATGAACCTACATCTGGAGGTACCATCCACATACCATATGATTTTTGTGTATTATTGTAATTGTCTATTTGTCCTAGATAATCACTGCTAGTAACACCCCAGAAGGGACTCATGTACTTTACTTGGTGTAGTTGTCCTTCTGCTCCACTTGTAGCACCACTCGGTCTTAAAATTTCTACTTCTAATACGCCCATGTAAGTAGGATCGATATTACTAATAACCTTGGCAATAAACGGACCTGGTTTAGGATCTGGTTGGCTATTACTAGCGTAATCTAATTGTGTGTCTTTTGATCCCATTATTAACCTTCTCCCCAGCCATCGTTAGGTATGTTTTTAGCACCTTCCTCTGGAGATAATTGTGTTTGTATTTTTCCAACGGCATCTGTTATTAATTTAGAACCATCATCAAATATTTGTAAGCTAGAACCATCTGTAAATTTTGTAATAAGGTCACTAGCGGCTTTAAGTGGTGATGCTTGTTGTGGAGTAAGTTCAGGTGCTTGAGATTCAAACAATGGTCTACGATTACCTGTGAGTGTTTGTATAAACTCTCCGCCTTTAAATGTACTAACAACGTTTGTAACTCTATAAAGACCACTAAATTGCATTACAGGAGCAGTTTGGCTCTTAGGCCCAAAGTCATAAAGTCCGGTTGTTTGATTAATATCAATAGGAGTTCTAAAATTAACCATAACATCCACTTCGCCGTTTTGATAACTTACACTTCCGTCAAGATTTAAATTATAATATTTTGTAGGCTGTGATGTATAATTTCCCATACCGCTTTGAGCAATCCAATATGGATCGCCTAGGATCTCTAAATTAAGATCCGTCATGTCCGCACCGTGTGTTAGCGAATCATGAAAAGCTCTGGCAGCTCTGGTATCTTTTGTTTCAACACCGCCGCCGCCTAGTTTATCTGTGCCAGCAAGAGTTTTAACAAATCTCACAATAGTATTTCCTACACCAGGTGTGCCGTCTGGCAACTGACCTTTACCCGCTTGATTAACATTTGGCTCTGGTTTTTGATCATTGGCGGCGCCTGAGTCTCTAGCTAGTTTACTATCCTGACTGAAATTGCCCCCGTCAGGTGGAAGAGCTTTAAAGAAATTACTGTTATAATTAATTTTAAAACTTTTTATATCAACGTTCTTACCAGTAAAAATATAATCATATTGTTTTACTGCTTGAAGTTTTAATTGCGAATAAGGAGGTTTTACGTTAACTGGTAAATGACCCGAACTTATATGAGCACTATATTCAATCACTCTGTAAACTAATAATCGAGGTTTCATACCAGTGACTTTACTAGTTGGCCCTGTATAGTAAACTTGTGTGTCTACTTTAAACCAGCCACGATAACCTTCGGCTGTAATGTTAGCTGGATCAAATGCCGATACAATATAATTACTGTTTATTATAACTTGATTTATAGCGTTAACTATATCAGTATCTTGTCTAAATTTAAAATCACTTTCGTTTGGGTTGATTGTGTTTTGTGTTCTATCATTAATTTTTGTATCGGGATTATAAACAACGTTTTCTTTACCCACTGGAGTTGACGCTTTACGTTTTTCATCAAACCCCATTCGACTATTTCCAATAGAGTTCACTGTAGCGGCATCTTGTATTAGTTGTCCGCTAGTAGAATCTCTACCTAAACCCAATTTAGTATATAAAGAATTAACAGCATCACCGCTTGAATCTACAGTAGCGGCTATGTTAGCTTCAATCTCTGCGAAAGAAGATTTAGTAGCACCATACGAACTTATATCTTTAGGAAATATAATTACTATTTCGTCAGCTTTTTCTATTCCGTTTGTACGTTGGATATCTCGAAGTTTAGTGTTTAAAGAAACTTGTAAACTTTTTGGTCCGCTTTGTAACATCTCTCGGACACTTGTTCCTTTGGCGGCCATGTCGCTTTTAAATTTAGAGTTAATATCTGACAATGCTTCTTGATTTACTGGTACACCTTTAATTTTATAAACAGCGCCTTGAGCGTCTACTGACATATCTACGTCTGTAATTTTAAAAGGAATGTATCTACTTGAGCTAGGAATTTTAACAATTTGTCCTGTTTCAGTATTGCCTCTAAAATCTATTGCTAACAAAAACGGTACACAGGATCTCCAGCTTACTGGTTTTCCATCAGTGGATAAAGAATTAGCTAGCTGTTGTATAGCTAACAATAACATACCCATGCTGTAAGGTTCAATTACTGTAAATTCAATGTCGGTAACGTTAGTATTATGACCTTCTTCGTAACCAATTTGCTGTTGTAATTTAAGATCATCTACGTAAAAATCAAATTGGCCATATGCTGTGGAAGCTCTATTTTCAGGTTCCGCATTGGCGCTTTTCATTAGCAAAGGAAATTTTTGTCCTGCTCTATATGTAGTGTCGGGATTGTGATAAAAACTGTCTGGCAATATTCCTATACTAATACTATAAGTGTAACTAGCATAATCAAATAAAGCATTAGGTAATGGCAACTGAACATTAACAGTTGGAGCAAACACTCGCTCAACAGTATTAAGTATTCCGCCGAGACCGTCCGTCACGGCAGCAAGTCCACTGGCAAGTCCACCTGTGATTGCTGAAATAGAAGGCAATCCGCCTTCTATAGTTTTTTCAACTTGTGTAATAGCAGAGCCAACACTATTTTCTACTTTGGATACTATTGCGCCTGCGTCATCAAACAATCCCATTTTATAATCCTAACACTGATTTTAATTTACTATTTTTTGGAATATAAATTTGTACACCTGGTACGAAGTCGAGAATAGGATCTTGTATAACATCCATATTACGCTGGGTGAACACCCACCATAAGTTAACATCACCATACAAGTCGAATGCTAACAAATCTGGACGATATGTATATTGTGGTTGTATGGTATATAAGAAATCATCGTTCTCTGCTGGAACTGGTCTTATCTTAAATGTATCTAAATAATTTTGTCTTGTTCCAGTATTGAACCAAGGACTAGTAGTTTTGTATGTGGCTGCCATATTAGATATATCCAAAACTATTATTAAGATATCCGCCTTGAACAAATCTATCAAGACTAAAGTTCTTAGCACTATTTCTACTGTACATTGGCATTAGTTTAACTGTGAATTCACTCTTAGTAGGAACGTGACTTACACCGCCACTAGTAGTACCGCCAACCCCAAACGATCCTAACACTCCGGCTACATTACCAATACCGGATGCTAAGTTACTTACCGTACTTGTAATATCGCCAAGTCCAGGAATGGCTCCGCCTAATGCGCCTGCTAGTCCGCCAATACCCGACGCAACTCCTTGGACTGCTCCTGCGGCACTGCCTACTACGTTAACACCAATATAATCACAATCTTTGTTTAGTGTTGTACTGAAACTTGTAACAACTACTGGCACATTCTTGAATACATAATTTCCGTAACCATTTAACATAACGATTGGAGGAGGATTGCCGGCCTTTGGATCAGATCCAGTCCACATTTTGGTAAGACTTCTTAAATAATGTGCCGCCGCAATCCAGTATAATCCTTGTGTAGCATCTTCAACGTTCATAGGAGCAGTAATTGTTATCTCTCCCGGATCACTATGTTGAAAAGCATGGAACGTATAATTGGAATGAACGGTATTTAACTTTGTATAGGTAGCTGTACTAGCCATGGTAATAGTCGGAGTATACGGAAATATTAATCCACCGGCATCTTTCAAAGGTGCTAGCACAGGACTAGTTTTAAAACTGGTCCAATTAGCCAGGCTTAATCTTACACGCCAATCGTTAGCATTAGCATCACCGCCAAAGCTGGCTACAGCACTAACTATATCCCCAACAGCTTCTCCAGCGGCTGGTAAATCGATTGAACGCAACGCACCAGCAACTCCGCCGTTGGCGTATCCAGCTGATAATGCTCCTGCTAGGTTACTAGCCGTATTAATGGCGCTGGTTCCAGCACCAATCAAATTTTGTGAAGCTGTAAGCGTTTGTGTTAAGTCGAATGACATATAATACCTCTTTTGGTATAATATTTAGTTGACTTTATAAAGTGCGTAGTTTATAATTACATATTAGAGGACTCTTAAGGATGACAGCAAAAGTAAATTACTTGAACAACAAAGATATGTTAGCGGAAATACACAAATCCAAAAGCAGTTATTGTGTGTTTACCCAACCAGAATATCACCAATATGACATCATATTGCCCAGTGTAGACAAAATAAACATTAGAAGCATAGCAGAAGCCAAACGTAACAGGGCTAAACGAATGGGTGATCAAGACTACGCTCGCCGTAAAGCAAGCGGTGAAAAAATCAAACAAGCAGACTGCGAAGTTGATTATAAAAAGATAGCAAAAACGGATGTTATCTTTAGAATTATGAGTTTTGATCATATTCCGTTAAACAATACACGTAAAAAGAATCCTAAGAGTCTAGCAGATCACCGCGATAAAGTTAACTTTCCTCCTTTCCAACATTGGAAATTTGACGAAGAAGATAATCTTATATGTGTGGGCAAAAGTCATTGGAAGGGCGATTTAGAAAAAGGTCACTTTGATAAAGATGCTGGCCAAATAACTAACACCTTAGCTAGAATGATGTTAAAATTATGTGAGAGATACGCTACTCGCGGTAACGTGCGTGGCTACACATATAATGATGAAATGAAGGGTCAGGCTATTTTACAGTTAACACAAATAGGACTACAATTTGATGAATCAAAATCTGATAACCCGTTTGCTTATTTTACTGCCGCGGTTACTAATAGTTTTGTTCGTGTTATTAATATTGAGAAACGTAATCAAAATATTCGAGATGACATCTTAGAAATTAACGGTATGAACCCAAGTTATTCAAGAACTGGTGCTGGTGAACATGCAGCCGCACTAAAACGAAACGAGGAAGCTAGTGAGTAATTTATTTAAAAAAGTAGCTTGTTTTACAGACATCCATTTTGGATTAAAGTCTAACAGTAGTGTTCACAATCAGGATTGTGAAGACTTTGTAGACTGGTATATTGCTAAAGCTAAGGAGGAAGGTTGTGATACAGGTATCTTTATGGGTGATTGGCATCATAACCGCAATAGCCTTAACATTACTACAATGGATTATAGCCTTAGGGCCTTGGAAAAACTGGGTCAGGCGTTTGACAACTTCTATTTCTTTCCTGGTAATCATGATTTGTATTACAAAGACAAACGGGACATACACTCTGTGGAGTTTGGAAAGTATATACCTGGTATCACTGTGGTACATGAGCCTACTACTATTGGAGATGTCACTCTTTGTCCGTGGCTTGTAAGTGAAGAGTGGAAAACAGT
>Ga0208741_10000065_pt1 | contig 57936 bp, 90 predicted proteins | sample CryBogCBE03Jun09_FD_184576 | JGI IMG/M metagenome (GOLD analysis project Ga0208741, IMG submission 184576) | Freshwater microbial communities from Crystal Bog, Wisconsin, USA - CBE03Jun09 (SPAdes) | ecosystem: Environmental > Aquatic > Freshwater > Lake | place: Crystal Bog, Wisconsin, USA...
TGCGATCAAAATAGCAATTAGGAAAGATTGTCCTTGCAGCGTTAATAGAGTCAACAATTGGCACTCTTTCCAATATTCTAGTCTTAAATCCTAAAGAACGCACTATTTCTTCGATGCTCTTGCCATTTGATGCTAATGTCCTGTTTTGGGCATCGTGTGGCAACCACAATGTATCTATCATGTAGCCAAAGGTCTGCAACTTAGCCATGATCGCTGAAATTGTTTCTTGGCTTGTCTCATGGTATCTGATTAGCCTAGTCTCCATCCCAATGAACTGGACAAACCAAATGGCAGTTGCATCTGACCATCCAAGGTCAAAGACTGCATGAACTGGCTTAACAGGGTCATAGTTAACCTTGGCAATCCTGCCTTGCAACTCAGCCATTTGCAGCTCTTTGGCAAAGATAGCACCATCTACAGTCTGTCTACAAACACCTTCCCAGACTGTTGCATAGGCTTCAGGATCACGAGCTTTAAGGGCATCCTTTTCTAGTCTTAACGTCTCAGGAAACCAAGGATTGTCTGACCAGTTAATCTTAACGACTTGGGCATCACTTGGGCTATGGATAATGAAACGCTGGTAAGTATTGTCTGATTCCAACTCTGGGTTAAAACTTACCCATATTTCAGACTGTTCTTTTCTAATGGTAGGAATCAATACATCCCATGACCTACCAGACACGCTTTGGCCTTCCTCAACCCAACAAATGTCTACACCCTCATAAGATTTAACATTTGCTACGTTGTTTTTTAGGCCAACAAAATTAAATTCTGAACCATTCTTACCCCTGATTGTTCTATCAGTAATTTCATAGAACTCAGTTAGTTCCATAGACGCAATCTGGTCACTCAGGAGCTTGTGTACTGAATCCTTGATCGAGGTTTGAAACTCACGAGCACAAAGAATGCGTAAAGGCTTAATAGCACCCTGAATCAACAAAGCTCTTGCAATCCCCCAAGACTTTGCACCACCTCGTCCACCCCAAAGCACTTTATACCTTGATGGCTTAAACAGGCATTCCAGCTTCTCAGGAAACTCTACCTTGTTAATGGCTTCTTGCAGATTCAAAGTTGGTGCTCCCATAAAGCAGGGTTGGACAGGACAACACTTCTATGAAACCCATCCAAGGGGCTAATCCTTTTCACCAACTTCGTTAGGCTTGACAAATGTCACCTGAATGCTTGGAATTAGTGGAGTTCCACCTTCACCAGTCAACTCAACCTTGCTATTGTCTCTGTACTTCTTGGGAAACCTTGCTGCCATGCTTCTAGACCAAATACTTGCATTTAACTTAGCAGCATCTTTATGCTCAACCATGTACAACTGGCCTTGTTCTTCCCACCAATTCTGTTCAGCTATCTTAGCATCGTCCAAGGCATGCAGAAAGTCTGGATACTTGTCTTTCCAGTCGTAAATTACTCTTAACGAAACACCCAATTTGTAACTAATTTGTTCTATACTTTTGCCCAATGCGCCCAATTCCCTGACCTGATCGCAATATGCAGGGTCATAAAGAGTTGGTCTACCAAAGGGCTTTAAAGTATCAGACATTATTGTTGTGCAGGTTGTTCAGCAGGTTGCTCTACTGGTTGTGCAGGTTTTGGTGCTTGGTCTTGAGCTTGGGCAATCATTTTGTTAAGCAGTTCAGTCATGTCTCTGATCTTGTGCTCTAAAGACTGGATGACCAAGTTAAGTTCTTGAGTTGAGTGTGTGAAGTTAAACATTTACTTTCCTTTTTTCATTGGTTTAGATTTCTTTCCAGCTTCACGCTTTTCTGAATACGCAATCGCCACAGCTTGCTTTACAGGCTTACCTGCTGCAACTTCTGTTTTGATGTTTTTTTTAAATGCTTCTGGTTTAGTTGATTTGATAAGTGGCATGATTAACAGTTCCAGTTCTTTAGTGATGCTTTAGCCCTTTCTGCAGGGCCTTTAGCGTTTTTGACAACCCCTTCCATCCGAGCACAGAAACTCGCCTTCCTACCTTCATCCTTCTTTGTCTTTGGGTTAGGAGCTGGTGCTTTTAAATGGCTACCATTCTTTGCATTGTATTCAGCACGACCCTTTGCAGTCATACCAGCACCCTTTTCTGTAGGGTTATAGGTCTTGCCTTTGCCAGTAGTCTTGTGTTCAATGGGTTTGTCGTGCTTTTTCATTCGATTTCCTCTACAAAACAAACATCTTTCCAGCTCATTACCAATAATCTTTGGTCATTGTCCTTGAATTCTTGGTATTTCAGGTATTCGTCTTTGTAATCCTTGGCTAATGTACCAAAGTAAACCTTGTCACCAATGTTAAGGCCTTCTTCTGCTGCCTCATCACCTACTGCGACAATAAATCCACAAGTGTCTGCTTCTGCACTTTGAATGTATAACGTGCTCTGAAATCTTGATTCAGGCCTGACAAATATCTTGTCTCTTAATGGTTTCATTTCTTGGGCCTCCCTCTACGTTTTGGAGGGTCTTCAAGAACTGGTAATTCTAAGAGCTGCCTTTCCATGTGCGAAAAAACACCTGACTCACCAGAATCAGGTAAAGGCTTGGCAACTGCTTTCTGTGCAAATTCTCCACAGACCTCATTTTCATGTCTCATTTGGTAAACAGGATACCTCCTGCAAACTCCCAAATCTTTGCCATGAAAATGCTTGCATGACTTACAATCATTTCCAGCCATTAAAGTACCCTCTTACTTTCTTGGTTAGAAGCCCATCTAGGTATGCTCACTTAGATGGGTTTCGCTTTACATACCATCTTGGTCGTGGTCGTAACGCTTGTGCTCGTAAACAACGTGCTCTCTTGAGCCTGTGTTCATTTCACCCAAACGTCCATCGTGATGGCCCATGTGACCAGCGTCACGCTCGCCAATACCATCAGCCTTACCCATGCCAACACCACCCATGATGGGTCTTTTTCTTTCACCAGATGTGTCTGAAGACAAAGCACCCTTTGGCACTCTCTCACCAGTCATACCTGTTTTAAACACTTCTTTGTCTTCCATAGGAACGCTTACCTTCTTCATGCCTGTGCGATCAGAAGATGTAACTCCCTTTGGCTCTTTCTCCATTTTTGGATAACCCATGATAAATCCTTTGTTTCTTTGCAAAAAACACTACTTTTTGTAGCCATTCCACTATATCACAATTTAGATTTGTCAACTACTTTTTTAAGCAGCCCTCATCACATACTGAGGCTTACCAGCTCTACCATCCCTTTTTTCGTCAGTTGTATAGATTAACTTCTTGCGTTTTAAGGCAGCATAACGAGCTGTAACTGACCCATAAGGCAGGTTATGGAGTTGGGCAAGCACTTGGTCTGATATACACCCCTCAGGATGGCTTCTAATGACCTCATAAACGATTCTTTCAAGGGTTTGGGTATCTACCTTCTCTGCTGCCTCTTTGGACGTTTCTGGGGCTTCTTTTCTCACCAAAAACTTAGGCAAAGTGCCAAAACTAGGTAAGTTCATCATGTTAAATAAATCGCTCATGTGTTTTTCTCCTTCAGTTTGGCTTCAATTGCTCTGCCTACATCAAAAATGTTTACGCTTCCTCTAACCCCTCCTTTAGGGTCAACAACTTTAAGATTGCAACATTCCTCAAAACATTCATGGATTTCATCTTCAGTCAGTCCTACCCATTCACGTTTTGGCAAGTCATATTTACGAGATTCGTAAACCATTTTGTCGGAATCTGTTGGATGTGGTTTAAGTGGCATTGTTTTTCTCCTTTAGTTTAGTTTCTGCCATTCGATACAAATCAAGCCAGCTTTTTCCAGTCATCGTTGTAAAACGTCCAAAAAGCTCAAAGACTTCAGCATCTGTCAGAACCACCCATATGCGTTGTGGTGTGGTGTAAAGTGGAATAATAGGTTCATCGCCTTTTTCTTTAATTTTTTTAGCAAGATTTTCATCTTTAGTAATTAAATATTTATTTTCTGTCATCCATGCAACAGGCTCATCCTTCGTTTCTAGTTGTTCTTTATAAGTAGATTTAGATGCCATGCTTTGCGCATCAATAGCAAGACGTAGTGCAGTAATGGCTTTGTCGTAACGATTACATTGCGCTTCATCTTTCAATGGCAAATAAGGTATAAAACCTTCCAACGCATCAAGCGCCAGTTTCAATGTTTCATCTTTAGTCATGTCAACCCCCTGGCATATTAGGCATGCAGTCAATAGGATGTCTTGGCATTGAGTCAAGATTCGTGGAACCGTCGTACTGAGTCACCCATATACAGCGCTGGTTTGTCCATATGTAAGTTGCATTGCACTCAGGCGCCCCGTATCCCCCATCGAAAGACCAGCCGTCCATCAGTGGCTTGGCTTCTTCAATCGACATCAGCTTGCCTTGGTGCTCTTGCTGAACCTTGTGGTCTTCCTCTTCTCCATATCCACCCCAACCGTACTCACCAAAAACAATTCCCTCTACGACTTCACCATCCTCTAAGAAGTCCATCAGTTCCTTGTATGCGTTTAAAGGTTCATTATTCATCTTTATCACCTTCTTTCATTGCTCCAAACATATGGTTTAAAGCGTAAATTTTTTTTATGTTTTCTACTTGTTGTTGATGTAAAAAAGTTGATGCTTCTCCTAACGCTTTGTTTGCACCATATAACTCAATAAGTTCATCTTGAATTTCTTCTTTGGTTTTCATTGTTGCACCCATTCTTCTTTGTCAATCCATGCATCTAACATAGCATGGAGATTAGCTCTGTTTCGTTCACCAACTGTTTGACCATTGCCTGTTTTTACTTTATCTGTAAACAATGATCCAAACCCAGTTTCAGTTGAAAATTGAATTTGATCGTCTGATGTTTTAACAACAACAAAAGCAGTTTTTGCTATTGATCCAAAGCCATTCATTAAAACTATTTCTTTAGTCATTCTTGCCCCCTTTTTCGTATTTGTTCAGCAATAGTTTTTGATGGGTGAGGATAAGAAACCGACCATAAATCTGCAATCTGGGCGCATTCCCCACGCTCTGCTAGTACACCAGCGTCATACCCATATCCCCAACCCATCTCTATCAAGGCAAGTTCATCTTTTGAGTATGCTTTCTTGCGTGGCTCTCTTATTTCAAGAAATCGACCTTTGACCCATTGTTTAAATGTTGTATAAATCATTCTTGTTTCCTTGCTCGGATTTTGTCCGCAATGATTTCAGAGTAATTACGCTCTAACCCATCTGCATATGAGTCAGCAATCTTTGCACATTCCTCACGTTCTTTTAATATTGCTACTTCGATTTGTAGCTCAGCATTTTTTAACATCATTTGCCTACCGTTTTCCATCAAATAATTAGCCAAATACAAGACATCTTCTTTTTTGTATGGCGTAGTTAATATTTGATCTGCAACATTAAATAGTTCTTCTTTAGTCATGATTTAGTACCGAGTAAATAAGCCAAATGATCAACAGCATCCCTACTGTTGAACATACAGCACATAAAAGTGCAATAAATACTAAGATAGTCATTAGTCTACAAACTCATCAGGAAGTAGGCCTAAACGGTCATCATTGGCCTCCAGTTCGTTTTTTTCGTTGTACTGGTACCCAAGGTAGGCTAGAAGCTCAGAAAGGTCTCTGCCAGTCCTCTTGGCAAACCCATCGATTGCGTGAGCCATGAACATCTCGCCTGCATCAAATCCATCGTCATATTCTGTGCTAATCATTTTGTTTCCCCTTTTTCTGTATCTTAACTTCTAGTTAATGGTATTGTCAACGGTAGGGTCAATTAACTTCATCCCATAGTTATTTACCCCTTGCTCAATAACAACGCCCTCTTTTTTGATGAACTGGTTTTTCTTGAATCTTCTGTAGTCCACATAATGGTGCCATCTGTTGAACTTCCACACTACCTTGGCACAGTCAGGGTGTAAGTCAGCAATCATCTGGGACTTAGGCAAAGTTCCTTCCTTAGCATAGAACTCTTCAGTGTTTCCACCCTTCAGGGTCTGGGTTTGAGCTTTCTCTTGGATGAAGGCATTGAACTGGACAGTGCAGTGACCGTCTTTTAGGACGCACAGGGACAAATCTGTGTCCTCGTTGTACCTACCCCTCCACCTGTATGGAATATCGTTCTGGATGAGCAAACAAGAGTAAATACGGGTATTTCTGATAAAGGGTGGGTGGAGTTCCTTTGACTGAACAAAAAAGTCATAGTTAAAGCCTGAGATGTAGATGTTCTTGTACCTGTCCACAAAGTCCTCAGCGCACCTAAAAATGGTTGGAGTTGATACCCTGACCATGAGGTTCCTGTTGAGCCTTTGGAAGCTAGCGATGTTGTCATCCATGACCCAGTGCCTTTCAGCTCCTAGACTGATGCTGTGGTCCCATGCGAAGTTGCGAGCTGGGCCGGGGCCCTTGGACTTCTCATCCCCCAACTCATCACAAGTGTCGTAGCTCTCCTGATAGGACGTTGGTAGAACAAGTATCTTGTGTTTTGCAATTACGCTTGCATAGTCCTCATACTCTTGGTTCTCCACAATGATGTAGTAGGGCTGGCCCATCGCTTCCAGTGCCTTTGACGTCAACCTCGAATCAGCCCTACCCTTAGACACAATGTAAATGGGGTACTTATTCTTCATCAACGTACCTCAAATGTGCCCTCAGCCTTGGCTCTGCATAGGGGAACCAAATGGTCTTTTGCTTCTCAGTTATCTTCTGGCCCATCAGCTCCTCGAACTTAGCTACGTCCTCATCGTTTCTGAACCTGACGTAGATCACCCTGTGAGGGCTGAGGTCCTCTTGGACGAACTCAGGCATCCCCTGCCATTCGTCCTCTTCCATGTCAAACAGTTGTGGTTGTTTCATACTACCTCTTGAGACAAAATCTTCTGCAGGCCCTGCAACAACTGCTCTGCCTCTTCACGAGTGAATGTTGTGTACATTGATGCAGTGTCACCCTGAAGATTAAGCCAGAGTCCTCCATCAAAATCGTCAATTGATACTCTGACGTTTCTTTGGTTATAAATAATTGTTTGTAAGCCTTCCATGTTGTTCTCCTTAATCTGCTCTTGAACTCATATGGCAGTCAATGCCATGGCTATTTAATACCTCAGCAAAGGCTCTAGCACCAGCTTCCTTGATATCCATGGACTGGGTGCCATTGTTTGCTGGGTTCCAAATCTGCCAACCCTTGTTCCAGTGCTTACTGCCAACGTTGTTCTTTTTGCACCAATTGACGAAGGGAGTGCGTGCACTTGGGAAGTCAATCCATGCAAAGCCACAGTACCATGGCTCGCCATACTTCTCAAAATATTCTTGTTCTGCTTTTTTTGCTGATGCGAGGGCTTGTTCGTAAATTGCTTTGTAGTCTACTGTTTTCATGGTTTTTCCTTTACGCCCCCGAAGGGGCTATCAAATTAACGTGATGTAACTTTTACTGAGAACACTGCTGTGACCTTGGTGTTGTCAATGATCACTTCATCAGGGATGTTGTAAATTTCTGCAATCGCTTTCCAGTCTGTAACTTTGCGATTGGCTTCGATGTATGTGGCCTTGAAGAAGTCACCTTCTACAACTTTAGGGCCACCAGCAGATGCTGTGTCTTTAATGCTGTCTTTGATTGCGTCAGCTCTTTTGGTCAACTCTGCAATCTGTGCGAGTAACTCGCCAAGTGTGTCAACTGCGCTAAGGGTAAGATCGTTTGCGTTCATGATTTAATTTCCTTTTCAAATAACACTGGACATCCAGTACCTCTACTTTAACTGAAAGTTAATGATAAACACTAGGGCAAACCCTTATTTTGTGTAAAGTTTTTGTAAAGACGTTGTATTGTTACATCAAGTGCATCGATTTCTTCCATTTTTTTTATCTTCCACATACGCTTTTCCCCATGCCAGCCAAGCATAGGACCTTGGTGGCAGTCCCAGCATAGAGCTACTACTGTGTACTGGGAGCTTTGTTTGATGTGGTGTGCAGAGCTAGGTGGTGGAGCGTCACACACTGAGCAGGGCAAAAGCTTGACTTGCTCGATGTACGCCCGTTGAACGGTCGTTAAACTGTTGTTCATGAGACGATCCTATCCATGGCCCTGTTAGAAGCTTCCTGAGACCTCCATACCTCGACACGAGCCTGAGCTGATATCAACTGCCACCTAAGCTTCTCTTCAAGCTCCATGGCCTCTCTAATGGCCTTTAAATGGGTTTTGTAGGTAGGATGGCTGTATGCCTCCCTTTCTTGGGCATTCACTGCCTCAAAACCTGACTGCAGGGCATCCTTCATCAGCTCTGCCTTGAGGGTCTTGCGATACTCCTCTAGGTAGAACCTGTTTGCCTTTGCCTGTGCGTAAACCACAGCTTGGCTGTACATAAAATCAACTGCATCATTTGGATCTATTGTCTTTTCACTCATTTTTTAACTCCTTTTTAAACTTCCTCTGTACCACTCTGCTATCAATAGAGCTTCTGCCCTACCTCCATACTTAACCAACCTCAAGGGTGCTTGGCTGAACTTCACCCTTGCCAAATTCAAACTTGTAGACTTACTAGAATCGATTTTGAGCGATTTTTTCCATTCTTGGGGTGTAACTAGCACCAAGGTTGTTTTGAATCGTTTTGCAAGGCATAAAGCTGTTCCAAATGCCGTTCCAAACTTAAAGGTAGATGCAACTCCCTGCCTTGGCATAGAGTGCACCTTTTCCAGAACAACAACGAGGTCTTGACCATCCCTAGCTTGTCTCATCTCGTCCCAAATTCGTTCAGAGTCAAGGGTGCCATCAGGAGAGGTATGCATATCACCACAGGACCAGTAGTCACCATTGTGGTCAATCATGCCCCATGCTCCTGAAAAGCCAGCGTCAATTCCGCAAATCAGCATCTTTCAGCTCCTTGATTCTCTTGGCTACTTCCTTGCCAAGTCCTACCCACAAACCAGTCTCGTCTTTCTCCAACTCCCTCACTCTGTGGCGAGCATGGTCTATCGAAGCTGAGTTCAAGGCCATCCTCGCATAGTGGTCCACAATAGTCTCCAGTGAGATACAGTGCCAAGTTGATGTCTCTGAGGGTTGCTGGTTGTCCATACTTCACTGCTGTCAAAAGTTCTTGGGCTTGGTAGTAGTTCAAAATTCGTCCTTTGGCTCGTAGTAGTTGGCAATACCATGCTCGTCACCCAAGTGCTTTCTGCCAAGAATCCTTGCTGTGATGGCACTCCAGTGCTCAGAGTCAGCCCAAGCATGAGCAGAGCACAAAGGCTTACCCATGTTCACGGACCATCTGTTTGGACAGCCATGGGCTAAACACATTAACTTTGACTCGTCAAACTCTCTAGGCTCGTTTTTTGGCAACATTAAAATTTTCCTTTGTAAGTGTTTCTCAGCTCTCTTAACTTTTTTAGGCCCTCTTGCTTGACTCTCTCAAGCTCTTCAGGGTCAACAGGTGTTGGGTTGTGTTCAATCTGAACAACTCCCCTTTGAGGGATAGAAGGTCCAGAGTTGCACAAGTCACGGAACTTGATCGCAGAAGGAGGGAAGTCAGGGTGTAAGTGCTCAAAGGCAAAATCCATGGATGGCTTGTAGGTCAGGAAACCACCGATAATGTCCATCCACACTTTTCTCACCATGGCTGGTTCTGATGCTTCAAAGTGTCTATCAAAGGCTGAACCATAGACTGCACTCATGTAGGCAAAAATGTAGTCCAAGCCTTCCTCTTTTGTACAAAAGTTCTCATCCGAGTAGTTTGACATTTGAGCCTCCAATCAATCCACGAGTTAGACCAGATAGAACCTTTTGCTTGGCTTGAGCACTTTTGGTCAAACCAGCGTTCTGTTCCTGCATTTGCTTTTCGTACCAAGAACCTTTGAAAGAAGCCCAGTTGCTCAGGCAACAATACTTGACTCCCTCTTGGTCACTCAGGTTAGCCTTACGGAACTCGTTTTGGATTTGTCCCCAAGCAGTCTCTGTCATAGGTAGTTTTTTGGCTTTCCTGATGACCAGCCAATCGTTCCAAACTTGTTGATCGACAGTGGGTGGGCAGGCAACGACAGTTGCCTTCTCTCTACTTGGTTTATGGTTATTGGTTATTGGTTTATGGTTATTGGTTAGTTGCTCATCTGTTAAACTGTTGTTTAACACCTGTTCAACACCTGTTGAGTTCTTGTTCAACGCCCGTTTAATAGCTGATGCTTTGCCAGCTTTTGATTTGTCGTTAATGAATCCTTTGTAATTACTTATCTCTTCATCACATCTAGATTGGTGCCAATACCCATCTTTAAGTGTAAAGAACATTTTGAGAATTCCTGAAACAGCTTCTTCGTTGTCTCTAGCATTTAATTTCATGCTTAGAGTAAACAAATCGTCAGGTAACGGACCCTCAGTATCGTAATAAATCCAAAGGAGTTTTAAATAGATGCCAACTTCTTCGTTTGTCAAAAAAGCTGTATCTTTGATGAAGTCACCAATATGGTGCTGATAGTAATGCATATGAACCTACTTTCATGGGTCGCTTTCACTTGATGAAACAGTGGCAGGACGGTGAAAGAGTCGTCTTTTCGGGAGCTACCCTAGCCATGTTCAAAAAAAATTTTACTCCAAAAAAAGATCTGGACGCAAGACTTTTCTACTGACTAACCCTGATGTGGCTCGTTCAATTTTCACAGATAGTTTTGCTGATGGCTTTCTATGACCATGAATGAGCAAGGATAACCATGTCGAGCTGATACCCAAGTATCCAGCCATCTCAACAATTGCACCCTTAGGTTCTTCTTTGAAATATTCGTCTAACGTCATTGTTCTTATCCTGTTGTTGTTGGCGTTCACATAAAGCAGTGTCGAGGTTGCACAACACTTCTAAGAATTGCCCTCACGGAGCTAAACCGTTTCGCCAACAAATGCATCTTACCATAACTTGTTGTTAACGTGCAACCACATTTGTGAATAAAATGTTGCTTTACTTTTAATTAACGTGCTACTATTCGTTTGCGTCAATAAGGCGTTTATTTGGAGATTAAATTGGATAAAGTTTTTTACACCACCAGAACTGGAATCAAGATTGGTTCCCAGTACACACCACCTCTTCGTCAACTCAACCATGATGAAGAGCGTGTCCAAACAGCTCTGCTAGAGCACGACCCACAATCTTTGAATTGGCTGAACCATAGTTTGGTTGAGGTAGTTTCACGCATTGTTTTTTTAATCGCAATGATTGTTGTTTTTTTTGATTTATTTTTTTGGAGACCATGATGATTGATTTGCACAAAAGAGAGTTTGATAAAGCCATTCGTACTTTGTTGTCACTTAACTTGAAGTTTTTAGTAATTGATCCTGATGGCAATCATCATGGAGAATTGAAGATTGCAGTTGAAGAACCAAAGATATATAAAACAAGAATCAGAAAATATCCTCATGGTAGTTTGACAAAGTATTTACTGCCTTACATTCATTCAATCAAAGAAAAAGAAAGTGTGTTGATTCCTGTTGACCAGTTTGATGGTTTAAGCTTACAGGGCTGTTTTGGTTCAATTGCAAATAAAGTTTGGGGTACAGGAAACTATTCCACATCAGTTCACCCAGAAGGTTTAATGGTATTTAGAAAAATCAGTGAGGCTACTTATGAGCAACAGAAGATATTTTGAAGAAGACGAGTACCAAGAGTGGAAAAAGGAGGTAGAAGAAACAGGGGAGTATGACCTCTGGGAGTTAGAGCAGTTAGCAAAGAAAGTTGAATTAAATTTAACTAGTCAGTTTAAACAAATTTTTGGAGAAACAAATGGATGATTTTATTGTTAGACGTAACAACACAGAGCGTAAATTTAAGCTAGTGCCTGCAGGTTCACACCTTGCACGATGCTATCGATTGGTAGACCTTGGAACCCAAAAAACAGATTACATGGGTACTCCAAAGATGCAACGCAAGCTCATGCTTGGCTGGGAGCTGTTTGGTGAGGATGACGAAGGCAATCCCTTGGTCACTGATGATGGCAAACCCATGGCTATATTCAAGAACTACACCATGTCATGGGCAGATGGTGCAACCCTGCGAAAAGACCTCCAGTCTTGGAGAAACAAAGCTTTCTCAGCAAAAGAGATGGATGAGTTTGACCTGAAGACAGTCATTGGTGTCTATTGCATGATCAACGTGGTCCATAAAGCCACAGAGAACAACATCTATGCAAACGTAGGTAGCGTAGGTCCAGTTCCTACCTTGATCAGACAAGCAGGCCTTCCTGAGCCTGTGAATGAGAACCAAATATTCATGATTTCTAACCCTAACATGAAGATCTTTGAGACTTTTGGTGAAGGCTTGAAAAACAAGATTGAATCCTCTCCTGAGTGGCAGATGAGGGGCAACAAAAAGATTGTCCAAACCTCTAGTGTGTTTGATGACATGAATGATGACGTACCCTTTTGAAAGAACTAAATGATCGTAAGAGCTTCTGAATCACAACACTGGTATGACAGGGAAGGAAAGCCTGCATACTCAGTCACTGCTAAAAATGGCCTGCAAAGGCCTACAACCTTGCGAGATGCACGCAAGCTGAACTTAGTACCTTCGGTTACCACCATCCTGAGCTGTGCTTCTAAGCCAGCTTTGGAAGCTTGGAAACTCAATCAAATGATGTTAGCTTGCCTGACCTTGCCACGAGTGGAGGGTGAGACAGAGGAAAACTTCATTTCAAGGATTGTGAAGGACTCGAAGGAACAGGCAAAGGTAGCATCTGAGCGTGGTACAACCATCCATGGAGCCTTAGAAAGCTTCTACGAGGGCATTTACCTTGCAGACTTCATGGACTATCAGACAGGTGTAGATAAGGCCATGCAAGCCTCTTTTGGGGCTCCTGAGTGGTCTACAGAGAAGTCTTTCTGCCACGAGCTTGGGTTTGGTGGGAAAGTGGATCTGCACTCAAAGTCTGGGCAGGGTATTGTGGTGGACTTCAAGACGAAGGAGTTCAAGGACCCAAATACGGTGGAGGCGTATGACGAGCATTTGATGCAGTTGTGTGCGTATCGTGTGGGGTTGGGTATACCAAATGCGAGGTGTGCAAATGTGTTTGTGTCCGTGACGGACCCCGGTCTCGTGAAGGTCATCGAATGGTCCGAAGACGAAATGCAACGTGGTTGGATCATGTTCCAATCCCTCCTCAACTACTGGCAAGCTAAAAACAAACACAGGTGATTTATGTGGCAAATTGGTGGATTTCTTTGCTTCTGGGCATGGCTAACGCACATCTTCTTTTGCTTTGGTCATTCTGCATGGGGCTTCCTGCTTGCAGGAGCTATCTTCTTCCCCATAGGAATACTCCATGGGTTTTATCTTTGGTTTAACTAGGAAAATTTATGTCTAGAATAAAAATTGATATTGCAACAGATGAATTTGAGTTTGTAAAAGAGGCAATTGCTTATAAATCCAAAGCTTTGATCGATTATCTTGATCGATGTAAAGCAGAATGTGAAATTAAAGATGTTGAAATCAATGGCTTTAATAATGCATTGAGAGAAATGATTGACAACCCTACCTTCAAAAAACTTGGTAGGCCTCGTAAAACTGTAAGGAGAACACGCAATGCAAAATAAATATTTATCTGAAGACGATATCAAACGAGTCTTTTTTCAATCCAACATGGATAAAGAAGAAGGCTATGATTTTGATGAACTGCTAGACTTTGCTGACAAAGTTATCTTGACAGCATCATTTCCAATTGCTCGCACAGAACGAGAGTTCTGCATCGAGTTTGTTGAGTCTCTGAATGTTGAAGTAGCCAAGGCACTCAGAGAAAAAAGAGGCAGTCTGTGACATCTGACGATGTGATCACAGAACTTCTGGGAGAAGGGTGGGATAAAGATGTCCTACCCTACTTTCTAGATTTTCTAAAAAGATCCCTAAAAGATGCAGATAGGTACTGTTTCATCAGAGACTTTGCCAAAACATTAACTTTCAATCATAATCCTAGAGACAGGCTGGAAATGAAACACTTTGATGATGTTTTGGATGCAAAAAAGTATGATTTTGATGAAAATCACTGACGGAAAGCTGGAAGCTAACTGGGATGAAATCAAGTCCTTAGCTGATGCGTATGACCGTGGCTGTCGCTCTGAAGAATCATACAAAGCAAAGATGTTTGGCTTGATTTATGAGATGGGCTATACATCTGCTATGGATGATATGGAAGAGCAAGGCCTGCAAATGGGCTATCTCATGACCCACACCATGGGAAATGCCTAAAAAAAGGGGGGCTGTTAGGCCCCCCAAACGCTTCTTTGCATTGGCAACTGCTAGAAGTTATTGGTTAGGTGAACCACCTACTGTTCCTAAGTCTATGGGTTGTTGCATAGGTACATCTGCATTTTGATCACCCATCATTCTTTGACCAGCCTGAGCCAATGGTGCTCCTACTGCTGTAGACAAGCTAGGATTGACTGCAGGCGTTAGTTTGTTAACAACCTTAGCTACAGGCGATGTTATGGCATTAGCCCATGCAGGACGATTAACTAGGGTCTTGACAAGAGCTTGTTGGACCAAGGGGTTGTAGACAGCATTGGTTCCTGCTGTGATACCAGCACCCAGTAAGCCAGCAGTCTCAGGTCCACCCAAGTATCCTGACAGGCCTAATCCAGCTCCTGCAATGGTTTTTTCAAGCATTCTTTGCTCCATGCTTGGAGTTTTCTGACCCAATACTTTTACACCAGCCTGAGCTTCTTTTTGTAATTTTGCTTTACCTTTGGCTAGATTTTCAGTTGTATTTTCATTTTTTACTTGCGTCATGAGTTGTGAAGGCGTGAAAGAACTTTCATTCTTTAAAGCTTCAACAGAGCCACCTGCAGTTCGTTTTGGTAAAGACAGTGCACTGTGAGCTGAGTTAGCCTTCTTCAAAATACCTGTAGGATCTTTGGCTTCAGCCATGTCTCTTAGACTTTGCTGTAACAAAAGAAGAGCTTTAGCTTTTTCTCTTTGATCTACAGCATTATCTGCAGTGCTACTAAAAGCACTATTGATCTCAGAACCAAGTCTAGAATCTAAATCCTTAAAGTTTCTGGCATACATGAACTTACCAGCAGTTGGGTCTACAACATATCTTTTGTTAACCATGTTAACCAATTGGTTATATTCCTTGAGAACTGCAGGATCATTGATGTTCTTTTGTGCGTACAAAAGGCTAGCTTGTGAAAGTCGATTAGCTTTATTGGTAGGCTCAATGGTTCCAATTTTGGGAAGAATGGTGTTATACATCTTACCAATTTGACCATCAACCAAATCTATAGTTTGTTGGGTGTTAAAGTGCTCAGGAACATCTAGGCCAAGATCAGTGGCAATGTTGCGTACCAAGCCCTTGCTGAACTCGTTGACGCCTTGTTGTTGGGCACGCTCGACTGCGCCTCCGGGGACCACATCCCTCAGGAAATCTTCTGTTTTCTTATAGATACCACCCAAAGCTTGTCCAATCGACAGCTTGTTGATATCCACTCCTGCATCTTTTAGTTTCTGCAACTGATCAGAAAGCTTAGGCATCAAAGCACTTCCCAAAACCTTACCAAAGGTGTTGATCAAATGACTTCCTAGCACGCTGATACCAACTTGTCCTATCTTCTGATCAAGTACATTCTCAGTTGAATCATCAGCCTGTTGTGTAGCACCACCCAACAAACCTTGGGCAACACTCTGTCCCATCAAACCCAGTCCCTTGGTTGCAGAGCCTACAGCCATGCCACCACCAATATTTACTGGGCTTGCGATATTACCTATTAATCTAGCTGTATCAAAGGACGTATCGCCTTGACGAGCTGTTGCATAAGCTTCTTTTGCATCTTTGTTAACTGTATGAGCTTCGTTCTCAAAATAGTCAGCAGTGTCTTTTAACCCAGCTTTTCTGAATGCACTAGCAAGCAAAGCAGGAGGTATTTGAGCCAAAGCATCAAATGGCTCACGCATACCAAAAAGAACAGATGCCGTTTTTGGATTGTCTTTCCAAATCTTGTACTTGTCTTGTACTACTTGTGAAGGAATATTATTTTGTGGCCTAACATCTGGTGATTTACCAGCAAGCATTTTCAAATCTTCTGGTGAAAGCGATTTTAAATACTCTTCTTTTTGCTGTTGTTCAGCAGGAGGTTGACTATTGTTGGCTAAAGCTTTTAGCTCATCCTGACTCAATGAGGAAAGATAAGCTTCTTTTTCAGGCGTTAAAGTCGTTGTCATTGTGCACCTGCCTTCTGTTTATTCATAAAATCTTGTGCATCTTTTTGAGATATGTAAGGTCTTGGCATTGGCACAAAATAATCTTGTTTTACTGATTCTGCAGTTGAAGAACCACCAGTTGGCATATGGCTAGCTTTTTCATTGTGATATTGGATAGCCATGCGAGCAAGTTTTTCGTTTGCATTCAACAATACCAAAATTTCAGCAGGCGTCATGGAGATGTCTCCATCTGCCGCTCTCTCCACCAAGGCCCTCTCATTTTCAGTAATACTTCCCTCGCCCTTCATTTCCATTCTTGCATAAGCTAAATTTGCCTTAGCTTGTGATTGCAACAATCTTCTGGTGTTTTCTAGTGTTTCTTGTGTATTTTTACCAGCTACACCCAAAGTTGTTCCAACTTGTTGCAATACAGTTGCTAACTGAGCTTGTGGTCCCAAATTAATTTTTCCTGATTCAACAGCTCTTCTAGCAGTATGAATATTGTCAATTAACTTAGTTGCCTCATCAGCTTTTGTTTTACTTGCATCAAGTCCTTTGACAAAAGCTCCAACTAATTTAGATTCATAATCTTCTTGAGTATGCGTGTTAACACTTAATTTAGTTGAACCAGCTTCTTTAATTCTTTTAATTTCAGCTAACAATTGATCGCTTTGCTCAGGTGTAAGCTTTTGACCCAAGTTAAATCCTAGTGCATCAAACGCTGTTTTTGCATCAGGACTCAACTTGGTATTTTGCATATAGTTTTGCAATTTAATTGCATCTGCTGGGTCATAATTCCCATTTGCATCAGGTTGAATGCCTAAGTATGCGTGTGCATTTTTCAATTCATCGGTTGTTTTTTTGCCACCAGTACCAACAATTTTGACTGTTCCATCGTTGTTGAGTTGAGCCAAAGTTCCACCCTCAGGAATTTCTTTGTACTCAGGTTTTAATGCTTTCAAAAGACTGATATGCCCACTAGCAAGATCGCCAGCCATCTTAGGATCAATACCCATCATTTGATTGTAAACATCATTGTTTAATGTTGGATTGCCATTTTTATCAGTAGTAAATGCTTGAGGTGCAAGTTCTAAAAGTTTGTTTTGCTTTTTGGTAGCCAAGTCTTGTTGCAAGATAGCCATTCTTGCTTGCAAGTTAGGTAGCTCTTGTTTCTTTTGTTCAGCTTGGTATTGAGCCATAACATTAGAAGCATTACCTAGACTCTCTCCAAACGAACCAGTTCTGGTTGGAGACAACAAAGCACCAGCCAAAGCAAACCAAGGAATGTCTTTTGCTCCAGAACCTTTCTCTAACCTATCTTGTATCTGAGAAGAGATCAAATCCAACTTGTTTTGTTGTTCTTGAAAAGGGCTAACAGCAGGAGTAGGAGCAGGCTGTTGAGGTGTAGCAACAGGCAGTGGGCTTGCATTTGAAACAGATGCAGGCAAGCTTGTGTTTGAATTAAGAGAATATGCAGGATCAGAGCCCAAACTAAGATTGGCTTGGGATTGGTCCATCGTTGGCTGAACTTGAGCCAAAGCACCAACAGAATTTTGAGCGTCTTGCATGATTTGATTATTTTTAAACGGTTGTTGAGTTGTAATCACTTAGCAACATCATTGGGAATCCAAGCTTGCTGTAATCAACTGTGTAAACTCCATCGTTGTCAGTGACTGCTGATTCGTGCTCTGTACCCAACAGATCTTGAGCCATTACACCAACGTAGCAGTCATCGCTCCAGAGGTATTGGAAGCTATAAAGCTTGATTCCATTGTTTTCACCAATCAAGCTTACGTTTCTCTTGAATCTTCTGTCACTCAAAGTGTTGTACAACTGGTTAGCACCATTAGCTGTTTGCAAACCACCATTGAGCAAAGATAAGGCGCCAGTTGCTGTTGCCAAGCCAGATGGCTGATAAATAGATGCAGGAGCCTGTGTAATCGCTGTAGTCGTTGTAGGCTTAGACAAAGATGCCAACAAGTTAGCATATGCCTGAGCTTGCTGTTGACCAAACAACTGTTGATTTTGGTTAATTGTCTGCTGTTGAGCACCAAGTGTAGACAAGGCATTCAAGTTGTTCAATCCAAGAGACTGAGCAGTTGTTCCCAAATTACCTTGGGTTTGTGCTTGTGCTATCAAGTTAGCCTGTTGAGAAGCAGTCAACTGACCTGCAGTCTGACCAGCAGTTAAGTTTGCTTGATTCTGTGCGTTTTGCAAAGAACCTTGTGTAGCACCAACTTGAGCCAATGTGTTTGCTTGTTGTGCAGTCAAGTTGCCAGCAATCTGACCTGATTGAATAGCATTCTGTGCACCAAGGTTTGTCAAGTTGCCTAGTGATGTTCCTGCAGTAATTGCATTTTGACCAGCTTGATTGGTTAAATTGCCTAAGCTTGTTCCTGCAGTCAATGCATTTTGAGCCTGTTGGTTAGTCAAATTGCCAAGAGCTGTACCACCTGCAATAGCATTCTGAGCTTGTTGGTTAGCAATACTGCCTGTAGTAGCACCAGCTTGTAAAGCATTTTGGGCTTGCTGATTGGCAAATTGACCAGTAAGTGAAGCACCTTGCAAGGCATTTTGAGCCTGTTGATTGGTTGCTGTTCCAGCCAACTGAGCCGCAGTCAATTGGTTTTGTGCTTGAGCATTGACCAAATTACCTGCTGTACTGCCCAAATTTGCCAAGTTAGCGGCCTGCGCTTGTTGGACTTGACCTGCAGTAGCACCTGCTGTGAGTTGATTTTGAAGCCCTTGTTGTGCGGCGCTCAGTGCCTGCCCATACCCAGTATTTAACTGGTTCGCAATCTGTGCATTCAGTGCTGTATTGGCATCAGCCACAGTCTGACCCAACACCTCCTCACCCCTCAAGGAGCCAAATTGACCTGAGGCAACAGCTCCAGCATTTGCAGAGGGCAAGAGGTTTTGGTTAATGTTTTGTTGGCCCTGAGTCTCAAGCTGATTGATCACGCTTTGTTGGTAGGGGCTCATGTATTGGCCTGCAAGCTGTGCGGCGTTTTGAGTGCCAGCTTGTAGGTATGGGTTAGCGGCAGAGAGGCCCGTTTGCTGTGTGGCCGCGCTCGCATACGGATTAAACGCACCTAGTTGATTGGCTGATGTAGCTGAACTTATGTATGGCTGTTCTGCACCAAGTACATTTGCATTCGCACCTTGATTGATTAATCCTTGAGCTTGTCCAAGAATATTTGCATTAGCACCTTGGCTTAAATAGCCTTGTGCACTGCCTAGGGCGTTTTGGTTGATACCTTGGTTGATTGCTCCTGAGCCAGCACCAACTATGTTTGCGTTTGCTCCTTGGCCTAGGTAGCCTGCGCCAGCCGTTGCGCCATTCATCCCAGCACCTTGGTTAATTAAACCTGATCCTGCTGAGGATGGATTCATGGCAGAAGCTGTGCCAAGGTACCCAGATGCGGCCAACGCTGGGTTGGTATACATCGCTTGATTTAATGCAGAAGCACCAGCATTCAGAGGGCTGTTTGTGGTTGCGTTAGTGAGGTACGGGTTGGCCGCGTTCACCGAGTTCAGCCCATTAGCTGAAGAAAGTGCATTTGTTGCATTCGTCAAGTAAGGTTGATAAATGCCTGAGTTTGTTAAGTTATTAGCATTGTTGAAGGCTAGTGTTTGATTGGCTGTTGGACCTGCAAACTGTGCGTTCTGGGCCGCGTTCATGCCATACAGAGCCGTACCCTGCGAAAGTGCTGAATAGAAGGGATCGAGAGAGGTGGCAGAGGTTTGGGAGGTCTGCACGTTGGGGGCCGCGGCCCCTTGCGTGAGCGATGTACTTCCAGAATTATTCAACGTTGGCAAATTTGATAAAGCCAACGCCCCACTTCCAGACCCAGAACCTGTTGTAGTTGATGTGGTCATTTCCTATTCCCCTCTTGTAAGTAAGCCAAAGGACTCTTTGCCTTAGGTGGTATTTTGTCATCAGGAGCAGATCTCTTGTGTGCTCTGATTGCTTCTCTCATCTTGTCCAACGCCTGAGCACCTGCTTTATTTGACCCATCTCCCAACGAGGCCACAGTGTCAGCATCAAAAACGTACTCTCCATCTGCCAATTTTGCATCAATATCATCACTTTGTCCTGTTCCTGCACCTTGTACATAGTGCGTACCACCCCTTGTACTAAAAACCGTTTCTAAGGGTGATTTGGGGTAATGTGGGTGCCCAAAATGATCATTGATATGACCACCTTTTTTGGCATTTAAATTTTTAAACGAGGGAACAATACCTGATGTGCTTACGCTCTCAATAGGCATTTGATAAGCACCCATCAGTTTTAAGTTTTCATTATATGGAGATGTAGAACCTTGGCCTCCACCAGAGGTTGAACCTCCTGAAAGGCCTGATGGAGAAGCAAAACCTGAGCTAGAGCCTTGGGTTGGTGAAAGTGAGGTTTTTGCGTCTTTGAGTGCAGAGGCCGCATTTGCTAGCGCAGAAGCTGTAGACAGAGCATTACCAGCATAGGTGTAGCCAGTAGGCGTCATGATATCTGCCATGCTTTGAGCAACTGGTGTTGATGCACCACCCAAAGTGGAAACCCCAGAGGCGGCGTTGCCACTCAAGTCAGTGATACTAGGTGCTAACTGTGAACTCATGTCACCAGTCTGGAGAACATTACCTAAGGTATCAAAGGATGGGTTCAGACCAGCACTTGCGTTAGCAACTGGAGCTAGGGAGGTTGTACCACCTGCTATGCCTGTACCAGCAGTTAGGTCTCCTGCTCCTTCTGCTGTCATGAGACCGGGCGTGCTCGCCATAACAGGCGTAGAGCTTTGAGCCGCCAACGCAAGGTCAGCAGACTCAGCATCACCACCCACAGAAGCAATAAGCTCAGGTGCGTAGATGGCTCCAGCAACGAGTGCGGCATCCCTCAGGATGGGACTCTGCACCACCTGATTGACCACATTACCAACTGCGTTTCCCACATCAGAAACTGCATTTGATACACCATCTACAACTTTACCAAGTACACCACCACTCATTTATAGCTCCCCATGTAAAACATAAGGATCAATCTGGTTGATTCCTGAGTGTTTCATCGTAATGTTTTTTAACCCTGCAAGCTGTGCAAGTCTCAAATCTGTACCCTCATTTTGAGCGTACATAAGAATGGATTTCATGCCTTTGTTCTTGAGAAACTTAGCCATTTTTCTCAAAGCATTGATATATTGTCTAGGTGGGTCACCATTGATAATGGCTAAGAGAACGTTTCTGTCTTTTTCTTTACAGAAGAAAATAACATTGTTAAATCTGATGGGCTTAAAACCTTGTCTAACCAAATTACCCATGGTCACCATAAGATCGTCATGGTTGCCACTCATATCATTGGTTAAGCGATGAGCATGGGCGATTTCGTGCACATCCTTCAACATATGTGGAGGATTGTTGTTGACAGGCTCATTGGCTATGTTGTCTGCCAAAGCGTGAGCTAACAAGTGTTCTATCATTTTTGTCCCTTTTGGAGTGACATTATTCCAACTAAACTTTCAGCCCATGTTTGCCACGTTGGGAATCCTCTGTGATCAGGTACTCCTGATTGCACAAAATACCCAATGCCTTGCATACCAGATGCCCACTCTCTCCAATTTTCCTCAGGCAAAGTCCCAAGTTGGTTTGGAGCAAAAAGTTCTGCCATATGAGCACACCACGAGTCCCAAGTATGCCCACGAGGATCGTAAACAACCATTATGGGTTACCTGTAGAGCGTTCATCGCCAATCTCACATGACAGCAAAACTTTACCCATTTGGTAGTTTCCACCATAGGTGTTGCTCTCAAACCTGATTCTCATCTCACGCCTTTGCTCTCTCATGTCGATTTTAAGCGTTGTGGGGCTAAATGTATATGGTCCAGTGGTGACATCGCTATCGTCAGCGTAGCCTTTGCCAGTGATGTAAAGGTTCATATTGCCATTTTGAACAAAATCTGGTTCAACACGCTCGACTCGAATCCAACGGTTAGTGCCTGAGGGGTCCATGGCCCCCGGCCCCCCCGTCACCCAGCCAATATTGTTTGTCTCAATGTAACTCTGTACTGCATCCACATTGGTCAAATACACCTGATCTGACCCTGTTTCATGTTGCCAAAGCGTAAAAAACTGATTAAATGTCGCTGTAATCGTCAACCCTGTACCACTTGAGGGTGCTCTCGCAGTTGTAGTCAATGTGCCTGATAGGGATTGAGAATAAGATCCACCATTTGCAATGCTCAATCCAGTCACAACACCACTAGAAACGCTTGTAACAGTTAAAAGTGCATTTGCTCCTGATCCACCATTGACAGCAATTACATCATTAACAGCATAACTAGATCCACCACTTACTATGGATAAAGCAGTAATTTGGTAACCTGTAGCTACATTAGATCCCCAAATTGGGTGCACAAACACCTCAGAAAACGTTCCTGCTGACCGTTTGGCTCCTACAGCTTGTCCTGCATCGTACCAAGTCTGCTCTCTAACATTGTAGATAACAGCATCTGTACATTCAGTTGCAGAACCTCTAGGGTAGAACCACCATATTTCACCCCAGCGAGGCACCTTAGTAACCCAAACTTTTTGCCTTTGAGCATAGTTCAGGTTATCAAAAAAGTAGTTTTGATTCAAAGTGTTGGGTACTTCCTGAACCACACCGTTATAAACCAAAAATCTATCTACTCCAGCCCAGTAATACAAACCATCGTATTCAATTACTGAGCTTGAAGACAAGATAGAGGTTTGACTAGAAATGATGTCATAAGTCCAGAAATAGCTATAACTACCTGATGTTGTAGGCGTAAAGCTAACCCTGATCAATGAATCCAAAGCCCAAAATAAACCAGAAGGTGAAGTTGTACCACCCCTGACAGGCAATCCCTTGACAATCTTTCCTGTGGCTACGTTGTTGATATTTGCATCAGAAGCAACCCAGTTGTTGAAGTCTCCTGCTGAACTATTCTGGATCAAGCCATCGTTGCCATAAACAAAAAGATAGGGATGGATAACAACACAACCACCAGAAACAGCGATTTGATTGTCAAAAGTCACTGGGGTATACAAAGTAAAAGTTAAGCCTGCAGTTGTTCCTGCAGTAGTTGTGATGGCTGTTCCACCAAGGGTGCTTGACAGAGTGAACGTTGTCGATCCATTGGTTGCGATGATGTAATAAGTCTTAGGGCTTGCGTAATTGAGGATTGAACCAGTTCCTGTGAGCGTACCCGTGATGACCACTGCCTCGCCTGTAGCCAAAGTGGTTGAGGTGCAAGAAAATTGTCCTGCAGTACCTGTAATTGCTACACCAGTAAGGCTAGGGGTTGTTCCAGTGGCATTTTGAGACATCGTCACCGTATTGGTGACAACAGAAACAACTGTCGTTCCAGTAGGAATATAGGTTCCAGTGATCAATTGACCAGCACCTACTTTGATGTCTGTGGAGCTTAAAGTAAGGGTGTTGGAGCCATTTGTGGTGGCACCAAAATCGTTGAAAATACCTACTTTGTTCATCGTACCCCCGGGGAACGAGCCGTACAAAACAGGCGTGTTCACAGTGCTGTCGATGGCTGAGAGGTTCTGCCCCGGGTGCGCTACAAGCGTCTGCCCACCTCCACCAGCATCGTGTGCAATATCAAATTGCCACAAATTATTCGTTGAACTAGTGAAATAGTTCAGCGTGTACTGCACTGGACCATACCCAGTACCATTAACGTTATTGGTTTGCCACTGCTCCAACCCTGCAGAATAGCCAGAAAGCACATAGTTAATGCCTCCAACAGAGGTCATTGTCATCCCACGAGAAATATTAGAGGCATTGTTAAAAATACCGTTGTACCCACCAATTTTACGAGGTCTCCCACGCTGAAAACGTACCCATACCCCATCTACATAAGATGGAGAATCAAACAAAGTACCATCCCTCTGGATGCCAGCCTTGATGTTTAGGGATATGACTTTTTCAGTCATTAGAACGTTCCCCCAGAAATGCCATTAGGAACGTACAAACCAAAAGAAGAAAACAACGCCCCTAAACTACCGTTGATTGCAACTCCAACTGTATTACTTGCAGGCAAATAAATACCAGTATTTGTATTAGAAGTAAAATTAATCGAAGGTGTAGAAAGCGATCCTGCTGACAAAGTCAAACTTGTAAAAGTGCTAGCTGAACCAGAATTAGCGTTGTATACATTGGTACCATCACAAATCACTAATATGGTTTGCATCTGTGAAACACTTACTGTAGCTCCACCACCTACACCAGTGCTTATAGTAAAAGTATACGACCCAGATGTATTGTTTGTAATTGCATACAACTGAACAGTTTGAGGAACTTTAACAATTTGGTTTGATGTTAATGTACCTGTATAAACTTGAATTGTATTTGATGCTTGAGCTGAACTTAATGTGTATGTGCCACCAGTTACGCTAACAGCTAACTGTGTGTAAGCAAAAGCATTAGATCTGCCATAAGCAAAAGTGTTATATCCTGATCCATTACAAACTACAACAACAGATTCGGTCAATTGAAGTTGTTGAGTTGGGTTCCCGTCAATAGTGTCTGATCCTTGAGGCGTAATGGTACAAATACCAGTTCCATCATTTTTTACCATGACAAACCAATTGTTACCTGCTGTACTAGAAGCTGGTAATGTCAATGTCCCAACACCAGTTGACCAAACAAGTAATGAAGCTCTACTTGCCAGTGGTATTGTCGTACTTGAATATATGAAACTTACATTGTATGACTGATTTAAGGTTGTATTGATTGCTGTTAAACCATAACCAGCCAAAGATGAAGAATTAGCTGATGAAGTTCCTGCACCAAATTGAATTTCAGCCCAAGTTCCTTGTGTTGTTGAATTATCAATTAAGTATATGTACCAAGCTAAACCAGAGGCAATCGTGATCAATGTATTGCCAAGAATATCTGTGACAGTAAAAGGATTTGATCCAGTATTTCTGATTAATGTAGATTGACCAGTAGATACTTGTAAAGCAGATGGCATTATCAAAGACAAGCCAGTTGTTGTGGCATTAACATCAATGATGTTTGCTACAACAGAACCAGTATTTCCATTGATAGGCCATTGAAGAAATGTATTTATTGAAAGAGTCAAAGACTCGTACCCAACTTGGGTAGGGCTTATCGTCTGGCCTGTGAACGGATCGGTATATGTGGTCATGATTAGCTATCCAGTGCGATGGCTTGTCTGTCAGCCAAACGAGAAACGTCCTCGGTCTTGAGGGCGGCTATGGCGGCATCGTACTTCTGTTGAAATATCTGCCTCTGATCGTTTTTCAAGAAAATCATCGCTTGCAACAACGTGCCAAAAATCATCGCATTTGGTGCATTTCTGGTCAGCCAGTTTGTTTGGTTGTCACTTGCAAGGGGTTGAATTCTTTCGTAAAAAAGAACCTCAAATGAGTATGCTTGATCAGGAGTAGGTGCAACTAACCAATGTTCATAGTCATAGTCACCATAATATTTGGGTGTACCAGTGGTTGACCCTGATGGAGCATACTGCTCAAGATATTCGTATTTACGCAAAAAAACAGGCTGTTTAGAGCCATTGTTTGTTATATTCATCGATACAGTTTTGCGCCATCTTGCTGGCTTTGGTATCACATTGTTACCTGCAGTCATCGTAGATTCAACTACTTGTAACTGACCTAAGGTTTTGATTTCTTGAGCTATTTCAAACTCACAAAGAGTTATGAAAGTAGGTATTTGATTAACAAGGGCTGTGTCATTACGCTCTAGGTACTGTTCTACAGTAGTGACTAAAGAGTTATACGTTAAAACGAATGATGGAGTCGCTGTAGTGGTCATGATTTAGCCATTCTTTTAGTCATTTTAACTACCTATATCCCTTCAGGCAAGGACTTGTAAAGCGTGTTCGGTTTGAGCTTTTCTGTCATCTAACCCAATCGTTCCACCGTTGATTCGTTTGGTCAAACCAAGATCATCACCAGCCTCTGCCAAAGCATTGCATCCATGGGTAGACCAGAACCAGCCTGCACTGAGACAAGCTACCCTTGGCTGTCTGACCAGCTCAGGTTGCATAACCAAATCGATCCCCAAAGCTTGTCCACAGTGCCAGTAGTTGTCGTGTCCTGTAAGCTGAAAGAGACCACCCCCTCTGAACCTCCATCCATCCCCAAAAGCCTCATCTCGGTTTCCCATACGGTTGCTGTAGATGTGGTTAGCAATCAACTGAGGCTGTCTGGCGTACTTGTTAGCTTCTTCAATAGTGGGAAAACGCTTAGACCAAAGTTTCATCAAAGACTCAGCCTTGTAGTTCAAGTTTTCCTCTAAAGCTCTGAAATGGTTGGATTCATGGGAGGCTTGGGCAATAAACCTAGCTTCTTGAGCCACAGAATTGATCTTAAAGCGTTCAAAAGTCTCTTTTAAGGGGTCTACCCACTCAGGACCTATCCCTAGAGCATGGAGCTTTTCTGCTGTAATCATTTGACACCCTCATTCACGGTTTCCATTACTTGGTTGTAACGGGCGATGCAGGAGTTGTAGCTGACGATGGCTGAGTCTCCATCTGAGGCGATTTGGACAATATCTTTAATAGCCTGTCTGTCAGATTCGGCTCCAGAGGCTCCATCCCCAGAGGAGGAACCTGCACTGGCTTGTACACCACAGGTGGAGGGGAGGCGCAACTCACCAGAGTCAATGCGAGCATTAATACTATTTTGCTTGGTTTTAATGTCATTTTTGGCCTGTTTTAGTTGGCTGGTGGCTCTTGCGAGCTTTTGTCCGAGTTCTGCTTCTTTTGCACGAGCTTCGCCATTAAGTCTTTCAATTTCAGCTTTATCTTCGTCAACTCGTCTTTGATAGCCTCTGTGATCAGCAACATAGTAACCTCCTGCGATGACTAACAACAAACCCACAACTTTCATGATGAAAGCGTGGGGCTTTAACATAGGGATAAACCCTACCAGATAACTCAATACATAAGCAACTGCACCAACTGCCAAAGCAATAACTGCAAGCCAATAAAACAAGTCATCAAAAAACCATGAGAGCATACTAAGCATTTTTAGCCTCTGCTCTAGCCATAGCCATGTGTTCTCTTATTTCATCATCTTCTAAGGTTGGTGGACCTTTAGGTGGTGGTGGTGGCGTCCAAGACTCGTCAAACTGAGGATTCTTAAAGGTAGGCAAAGATCCAAAAGGTTGGGTTGAGGCAAAGTTTGACCCAAAGTTTTGCCCCATTTGCCCCATCATGGGCTGGCCTTGCATACCATAGCAATTCATGGGCATAGTTGGAGCTGTAGCTTGTTTTATAGCTCCTATGGTACTTGCTACTCCACCAGCTACTTTTTTGCCTGCTACGCCTCCTATGGCACCTACAATCAAAAGAACGATGTCATTTAACATCTTTTGATCAGCTTGATCCATCGGTGATATGGCTTTGAGGGGCTGAATTACAAAAGTAGTCCTGTAAATCAAGGAAATAACAATAAAAAATAGAACAGCAGTGATGGATATGACCACAAAGGCCCATACCCTCGTTTCTATCTCATCATTTGTTAGCTTGTTCAACTTTCTTCTCCAGAACTGGTGCTACTAGGTACTCAGGGCAAGTTTGACTGAACTCACAGCGAGGATGTTGACATTCTTTGTCTTGAAAGTGGTCAAAGTCCTGACATATATATCTATATTTGTCTTCACATGAACACAAAAACGGGAAAAGTATACATATCAATACTGACGTATATACAAAATTGAATTTTTTAATCATTTCCCTTCAATCCTTGTCAAAGCTTTGTTGACCCTAAGTTCCATCTGCCTCACATCCACATACATCCAAGCAATCAGGGGAATCAACAATAACAAAACGACCAATAGAACAACAATCAGTAAGATGGCGAGTGTGTCATGCTTAGAATCATTAGCCATATCCACATCAGCATCAGCACTGTAATTGCTGTAGCCACCATTCTTCCCTTGATTAGATCTGCCTTTTGCTGACGTTGCCATTTTGCCCTACGCTCCTTTAGCATTTCTTCTCTCCTTGCTAGAGCCTGCACGTTGGCAATGTGACCAATTTGCTGATTGACACGAGTGTACAAATCCTTCAACTCATGTGGAACGTGGTACACCATGTAGTCACTCAGCTCCGTATTCAACTTCTCCATCTGCAAATTGGCAATCGTTATCTTGATCGCCGCCTCCTGACCCTCGTCATTATTTGCATGGAGAGCAAATTCTTCTTGTTCTTTAACGTAGTTCTTTAACCCGTTGTAAGCTTGGAAGAACTTGATGAGAGCGTCACTGACCTGTTGGTAAATGAGGTTTTCATCAAACTCTGGTGGAGGCTCTTTCTTTTTCTTAACTTTCTTAACAGGTTGTGCAACTTCTTGTTGCACTTCCTCTTTTTTACCAAAAACAGCACTCAGGAACCCAAGAAGACCCTTGGCTTTCTTCTGTACTGTCTTAACGTCTTTGATAACTCCATCAACTTCCTTGGCGATGTCAGTAACAATTTGACGCCCTTCCTTGTACATTTCACAAGCGTCTTTGCACATCTTGAAAGCACCTGAAGCAAGGGCAACGAGGGTGAATGGATCAATTTGTTACACCCCAAAAAAGTGTTTGAAGAACGTGCCAGCAACGCCGGGGCCCAACAGCACCAAAACCATCACCCCATAGAGCAAATACTCTATCTTCGTCATTCGCTTGTCCCCATCCTTCAGCATCTGAAAGATATGGTTATACCTTTCAGTGCAGATAGCCTCATGGACAGCAAGGTCCTTCTCGACATCAGCAGACATCAGTCAAACCCTCTTAAAGTTTTAGCCAAGTTTTTACGCTTTGCCATCTTGGGTGAATCAGTGGACTTAACAGCCAACTTCTTCATAGGTATTTTTTTGCCCTCAGGTACACCAAGAGCTTTATGCAAAGCACCTTTATGTTTGATGGCTTTTTGTATCCACTGTTCACTCATGATTTACTCCTTAGATGGTGCTGGCTCGGGATCTGGCTGAGGTGCAAGAGTTGGGTCTACAACTGGTGTATCCACAACTGGAGCAGGATCAGCAGAAACAGGGGTATCACTATTAGTAACATTTTCAGTCTCCACAGGTTGTTCTACAGGTGCAGAAGCAGGAGCCACAAATGTAGGCTCAGGCGTTACCTCTCCAATTGGTGAAGGTGGTGCCACAACAGCATCTTTTACTTCAGGATACTTTGTGTGCAAATAATCAATAAATCTATGCAGTTCATCTGAAACTTCTGTTTCAAAATCCTGTAGATGTGCTCTAATCTCTTTTAAAAATTGCATGATTAATCTCCATTCGTTAAGTTTAAAGTTTACTTACACATAAATTTTTAGTTTATTCCATAAACAGTAATTGAACCACTGAAATAGTCAGTACCACTGCCACCATTTAAAAAGTTAACAGCAGTAATTGCATTTGTGTTTAACACTCGACCGTTAAATGTGGCACTAATAACATAGTTTGAACCCAAAGTATAAATAGAATTGCCAAAGATAGTTGCATATGGACCATTTACATTGTTTACATAAATCATTGCAGATAGTCCACCATAGGAAGAATAATTACCTACATTTCCTATATAAAAATAAGATAAATTATTTGTATTTTGAGTTGAAATATTTGAACCTTGATTAGATTCAACATGAGAGCCTGCGGCCTGATATCCACTAGTAATAATGGTTGGTGTGCCACCATAACCAAGTTGCATTTCAAATTGTTGAAGTGTTGGCGTAATCCAATTATCAAGAATCAAAAGATATCTATTAAATCCACCAGTTAATGATAGAAGATATGTTGTTGAGCTTCCAGATAATGTGTATGTACCAATTTTAGTCATGGCACCATATGGAGAAGCCCAAGTTGGTGCCCCTGACCCTGAACTTGTTAAAACCTGACCCGTTGTACCAACTGATGTATAGGCAATAGCTGTACCTGTACCATAAGCTATGGTTCCTGCAGTTGGAGTGGCTGTTGTGTTCGTGCCACCAGATGAAATAGGAATTGGTATGGTTCCAGCTACAGATGCATTTGCTAATACTGCAATAGATGTACCATTGTTATAGAACAACTTTCCATCTGTGTAATTGATAGCTAATTCACCAACTTGTAAATTTGATGTAGTAGGTTGATTTCCAGTTGTGCCACTGTTAAAAAGAACGATTGGGGTAGAGCCTGAAGCCGCCATGATTTATCCTTTGCAAAGTAAAAGCGCCATTGAGTATCCCAAGATAAATGCCACCACGGGATGACAAATAAACTTAGTTATCTTCTCCATTAAGCCACCCAAGGTAGTTTGGGCGATACAACTGGAGGATTAACTTGATTGGCGATCATGGTATCCAAAGATGCCTGATTTTCTGTTTCGTTAACACCAGAGGCCCAAATCCATCCCAAAACCTGATCTTGCGTCAATTGAGAAAAAGGTGTGAAAGGTGAGCCTGCAGTATAAGTGACTGGGCAAGTGTTATAGATAGAGGCAGTGTGAGTGCCATCTGTACCATTACAGCGCCAGTGGACATTAAAAGCCACATCGGTTTGACCTTCTGAGGATGGATAGCAATCGATTGCCTCAACGTTCCATGTGTAAGTGTTTGCCATGATTTAATCCTTATGCGAATGATGTATCTAAAACCCAAGTCTTGGTTGGTTCATCCCACTTGTAAAACTTACCATCCGTTGGAAAAGGTGTTGGTGGCGTCCAAACCCATGTTGGTGCACCAATTGTCCAGCTTGGAAATGGTTGTTCAGGCCAATAAAACACATCATTTGTTGCATCATAGTAATAACCTATTCCTGCATAATTTGCTCTAAAGGCTACGCCACCATCGGGTTGGTTGTCTGGCCCATAATGAATACCACCTCTTGTATTATAAGAAGTCCTCTTATAAACATCACCTGTTCTAGCAGTTAATTCATTTTCATCGTCTTCGTCTCTGCCAACTGTGACAAAAGTCACTATGTTGTTTGAATCTAGTTTTGCAAAGTGTGCCATTTTATTCCTTAACTAAATGTCACAGTTTCGGACGTTGTTGATGTAGCAGTAACTTTATAAACCTTATTAGAACCAACAGTAGTTGGTCCTGTGAAAGTTACTCCACCAGAGAATGTTGCAGAGTTTGCACTTGGAATAGAAAGAATCACAACACCTGATCCACCCGATCCACCCGAAACCGTGTTGTTTCCTTCAGCTCCACCACCACCTCCAGTGTTTGCACTTCCGTTTCCTCCTCCAGTGCCACCACCGTTACCACCTCCTCCAGATCCACCAGAACCACCACCGTTTGCACCATTACCACCTCCACCACCTCCTGCATACGTTACAGAAGATCCAGTAATAGATGAGGCAGATCCACTTCCACCAGCTCCTCCCTGAGTTCCACCTACACTACCTGCTGATCCTGCACCACCTCCACCACCTCCAGAGTTATCACCACCACTATCTCCTCCAGCATTACCTTGACCAGATGTGCCTGATGCTCCTAATCCACCATTATTCCATCCACCACCACCAGAGCCGCCAGTTTTAGCGTTTCCATTACCTGAACTGTAAAATGTTCCACCTGCTCCACCACCAGTTGCAGTTACAGAATTAAATACAGAATTATTTCCATTATTTTGCGTTGAACTTGGATAAGATACGCCTGCACCACCAGCTCCAACAGTAACTGTGTAAGCAGTTCCTGTGGCTAAAGATGATGCTGTACCAGTTAAAAATCCTCCAGCACCACCTCCACCACCGTAGTAATTACCACCTGCACCACCACCAGCAACAACTAAATAGTTGACTGAAACGGTGTTGGATTTACCATAAAAATTGGTGGGCATTGTTATTGCACCACTTGGCACACCAGCTAATGTTCTTACATTCGTGTCATTCAAGCTAATTTGACTTGTTCCAGTACCACCAAGTTCTTTCTCAATAGAAACACCAGCAGTGGTTCCACCAAGACTTATCGGGCCTGATGAATTCATCGTCATTATCTTGACTCCAGCGCTTCAATTCTTTTTAGCAATTGACCAATCGCGCCGAAAGACAGAATGGCGAGCTTTTCATAATCCACTGCCAATGATCCATCTGTTCTTGTACGAACTGCTTGTGGGAAAACCTTTTGAACGTCTTGGGCGATCACACCAAACGATTGCTTGGGTTGGAAATACTCATCCTCACCACCGTGATCTGCAAGGTACTCATCTGTCCAATCAAATGTCTTAGAACCAATTGCAGTCACAATGCCAAGTGGGTCTTGGATGTCTTGTACGTTTGTTTTGAACTTGATGTCGGATGAGTAGTACGCTGTGATGTTGCCTGTAGCGTAGATTGCACCAGCACCTGAGTCTGCTGTTGTGCCTACGGAAAGGCCACCTGCGGCAGATAGTGTCATTGCTTGGGTAAAAGTAGCGTTAGTTCCTGCTGTTCCTGATGGCGCTATGCTCCAAGTAAATGCACCACCACCAGTTTGCGAAAAATAAGAAGCATAATTGGTTGTTATGTACTTATTATTTGTGCCATCATAATAAAAATTAGATGACATATAAATATCATTACCAGAAGCTCCAGCCCAAAATGCACCAGCACGACCGATTTGAATTGCTTTGTAGCTTGTTGTCCAAGCACTAGGAGTAACTCCTAATCCTAAGTTACCAGAAGTATCCAAACGCATTTGTTGGCTACCGTTTGTGTAGAACGATAAAGGCAAGTAAGTGCCTGTACCATTGATGCCTGATACCAACTGAACATCTGTAGATCCATTTGTGGCAATTAAAATCTTAGATGCGTTTGTAGGGTCTGAATTGTTTGTTGCCTGCCAAGAGGCTGCAGTTGAAGTCCCATTTGGCAACGCATAAATACCAGTTGTGCCATTTGACGTTCCAGTCTGAAATGCTGTTCTGCTAGAAAACGTGGCATTTGAGAAGTCTCCTTGAAATCTAGCACTTACACCTGCATTACCAAGAGTAAGTGTTGTTCCATTGAATGTCAGATTAGCACTTGATTGATATGCACTAGTACCATTTCCATAAGGCACATAGTTAGCAGTCAAGGAAGTCAATCCTGTACCACCATTTGATACATTCAGAGTACCAGATAGAGTAATGGCACCTGTTGTTGTTGTACTTGGTGTAAATCCAGTAGTTCCTGCACTAAAACTAGTTACGCCAGAATTGTTGATCGTGATGGCAGAAGAACCGTTATAAGTTGTGCCTGAGCTATAAGATATACCAGTTCCAGCAGTCAAAGAATTAGTTACTGATCCTGCTGTTCCTGCTGTTGCCGCATTCAAGTTTGCTACCTGCGTAGTGCTTGACACAACAAAAGGAGCCGTTCCTGTTGATACAGTTGAAGTAATCTGTCCTGATGCAGAAACTGTAGTGAATGCTCCAGTTGTTGGAGTTGTTGCACCAACAGTACCATTGATATTGATCGATGCAGTTCCAGTTAAATTTGTAACAGTACCACTTGATGGTGTTCCAAGTGCTCCACCGTTGACTACAAAAGCACCTGCTGACCCTGTGTTGACTGCTAAAGCGGTCGCAACTCCAGTGCCTAGACCACTTACGCCAGTGGAAATTGGCAATCCTGTAGCGTTTGTAAGCGTTCCAGAGCTTGGTGTGCCCAAAGCTCCACCATTTACAACAAAAGAACCTGAAGAACCTGTATTAACAGCTAATGCCGTAGCTACACCAGTTCCTAAACCACTAACTCCAGTAGAAATAGGTAAACCAGTAGCATTGGTCAAAGTACCAGATGATGGAGTTCCTAATGCACCACCATTGACTACAAAAGCTCCAGCAGATCCAGTATTTACACCTAAAGCCGTAACTACGCCTGTACCAGTTGTTATTGTGCTAGGTGCATTTCCTGCACCACCACCAATCATCAAGGCATTTGCAGACAATACAGCACTTGATGCCCATGTGCTTGCCGAACTAAAGTAAACAATACCGCCAGAAGTTCCCGCAACAGTCAAAGCAGGCGTTGTGGTTGCAGTTGCAACTGAGATCAATCCACCAGTAAATGAAACCGATGTCACTGTGCCACTACCACTGGTGGCTGATAGAGTACCAGTGCTAAAAGAAAGCCCAGAACCTATTGTGACATTGCTAAAACCACCACTACCATTACCATAAAGAATTGATGTTCCACTTGTAGCTGGGGCGTAATCGGTGCCAGAGACTGCGGCCGATATCGCAGTGCCATTACCCTTCAAAACCCCAGTAACCGTTGTAGAAAGCGTTATGGCAGGTGAAACATTTGGATTTGCAACCGTTCCTGCAAAACCATTTGCACTAACAACAGATACTGTCGTAACGGTTCCAGCTCCACTTACTGTAGTCCAGATTGGAGGAGATGAACCTTGGCTTGTCAATAATTGACCAGTAACACCAACTGAAGAAACGCCATAAGCAGTGCCAGTTCCATAAATAACAGAACCTGCAGTTGGAGAACTAGATGAGTTTGTACCACCATAGGCTGTACTTAAAGTACCACTACTTATTGCACTTGCAGAAATAGATACTGAGTTATTGGTAACGCTTGTTATTTGACCATATGCGTTAGTTGTAATTTGTGGAATGGTTGAAGCAGAACCATAAGTACCAGCAGTACCAACTGTAGCCAAAGACAACGTACCTGTTGTAGTAATTGGACCACCAGTCAAACCAGCACCAGAATTAATATTGGTTACAGTACCTGTATTAAGTGTATTACTTGAAGCTGAAGTAATACGACCATAGGCATCGACAGTTATGGTTGGAGCTGTATAAGTTCCTGCAGTTACAGCAGTTGTAACCAATGAAAATGTAGGCGTTCCACTTACGCCATTTGCATTAGCAATAGCAATTTGTCCTGAAGTGCCTTGCAATGTTTGTGTTGCAAAGGTAGAACCATTGAGAATTACTAACCCTGTGCCACTTAGGGCGGCAATCGTTGCTAAAGTTCCTGTTACAGAAATAGTAGGGTTTCCACTTATTCCATTACCATTGGTAATTTGTAATCCAGTTCCAGAAACAGAAATAGTTCTATTAACAACTGTTCCAGAACTTGTTTTAGAAATCATTCCAAAACCTGCAGACTCAAGAGATCCAGATGTTCCGTTTAATGAAATTTGATAGCTGTTTCCTGCACCATTGTCAGTCAAACCAAGACCTGTTCCTGTAGCCAAGTAGCGACTAGAACCCAACGCAGGAGTTGCATTTACAGTTACAAAACTGTATGTGCTAAGGTTTGATGTGGCTTGAATTTGACCAGTCGTGGTTTGAACTGTATTCCCATTTTGAACAACAGGAACCAATTCAGTGCCTGTCAAGGCACCAGCTACGGGTAATTGTGCAATGGTTACATTTGCCATGATTATGGGTTCTCAGGTGGACTTGGACTCAAGGTGTCAAGGTTGCCATTGTCAGAAGGGGTCTGTGTGTTTGGCGTTGGTGACAGATCCAATTGTACAGAACCTGTGGTCTGTATTGCATCTGGTATTACGTCAATATTTTCGTCTGGCCTTGGGAATCTGATGTTGATGCGTTCGGTCTTACGGGCGGCGAGCCTGTAGGGGTCCTTCTCATCTTTACAGCCTTGGGCACAGACACGCAACCCGGGGAAGTTAAAGTCCATGCTCATCTCAGCATGAGGCCTCTTCATCTTGCACCTATCGCATATCGCAATCGATATGGTAGACATCCCACGAGTATCAAGGAATAAGGGCATTATTACCTCGTGTAAACGCTAATGTTTGGGCTGAAGTATTCAGGTGACTTGTCTCTTTCCTCTTGCTCAACGTCATAGAGGAACTTGTCAGCCATTTTTTCAAGATAAGCTATGCGAGTTGGGTCTACTTGAGGCAACTCCAAGCTCATTCTGTGAGCTAACATGAAAATAGTAGCTTCATACCACCTTTGTGGAATGGCTAACTGCTGTTGAAGCGTTCCAACATCCTCAATCTGAGCTGAATACCAGACAGTCATCTGCACAAAAGACGTATTTGGCACAGGCCAAAGCGTCATGGTAGGCTGATTGATGGTTCTTTGGAAATAATATTGAAAAGGCTGGTTAGCAGTGAAGTTTTTGTTAGGCAAATTGGTGTAATCGTCCCTGTTTAGACGAGACATCTCGATTTCACGAGAGTTATTGCCCAAATACCACTCTCTAAGAGCCAAAGTGGTGTTATTGAAGGCTTGGATGCGATAGAACTCCACGTTGAACCCGGGGTCCACATCTTGCCAAATCCACTGCCCATCACTCACAGTCACATTTGTAGCTGTGTATATGGTTGACCAGTTCGTGTTGTCGCTCGAAGCCTGCAAATAGTAGCTCCAAGTCTGCGTTCCACCATTCGCAACATAGGGCATGATACCTATCGAACCTATGTACTGAGGGTTTGTAGACCCATAATCCACCTCAAAATAGCCATTTGCGCTAGTTTGTTGTGCATAAGTGTTTACATTGTTATCGTATAGATAGGAAACGTTTCCACCAGCACTAGAGGAATAGTTACCACTAGGTTGTGCCATTTGGCGATACAAGACGTTCAGAGCATCATTGGCACCCAAGGGTAGCTGATACTCGTATTGGTTGGCGTTAAGGCCTATAACAACCTTTTGGACAGCAAAATACTGTATGCCACGGTTGATCATGTTGGAGAGGAGAAAGTACAGGTTCTCAAGGGCCGCCTGTTGCTGTTCGCTCGTTGTCTCTTCAGCCAACTTCCCACACCTACGCACAGCGTGGTCAATGACCGTCTGCGTGTTAATAACTGTTGTGCTTACGGTTCCTGAGAAAGCCATGTTTTTTCCTTACCAACCGGGGCAATTCCAGCGCTTTAAAGATGCTTTTGCTCTTGGCGCATCTCCACTTGAATGCTTAACAACACCGCTCATGCGGGCACAAAATGAATCTTTTCTTGAGCCACCTTGAGGCTGTGGAGCCTTCAAATGGCTACCAGTCTCACGGTTGTACTTAGCTCTACCTTTAGCAGTCAGTCCAGCTCCCTTGTCTGTCGATAGTTTTTCACCACGACTGACAGCCAAGTTGACCCCACCACCTTCTTTTTTCTTTGCAGTTTTAGCTGACTCAATAAAGGCTTCCTTGGTTGGGGCACCCTTAGATCCGACATGACGCATTTTTTCGCCTGATCCATGGGCTATCCTATCTTGTTTAGCATGGATATTGGCATACAAACCACCTTTTGCCATTTTCTTCCCCTCGTCAGCTTTGACAAACTCTTTGCCAACCTTTTGAGGAACGCCACCAAACCCACCCTTTGTGTGGGCTGCGGCCTCCATCAGTCGATGTTGAGCTGGTGACTTGCTAGGCATTATGTACCTACGCCAGTGACGCTGTTGTTAGCTTGAATCAATTTTCCATTAACAACCAAACCTGCACCAATAGTTCCTGTACTTGCCTTCAATTGGAATTGAAGATCAGTTTTTTGGGTGTATTTAAAAGGATTTGGTCTTGTAATTGTGAAAATTGAAACAAAAGGTTGTTGCAACACACTCAAAGTTACACCAGTCACATTATTTGTGGCTTGCACGTTGTAAGTTACGATAACACTACTTGTATAACTATTGCTTGTATTTATCTCAACTTGATCTAAATAAAATTCATAATTTGCAGGTACGCTGTACCAAGCATTTTGAGATTTACCAATACCTACATTGATTTGACCGTAAGTTGTTGTGCTTACTTTGATTGTAATTTGACCAACATTTGTTGTTTGACCAGATGCTGGGGTTGCCAAAAACAAATTGTTGATCCTCAAATAACTATTCACTGTGGTTGTGCCACCTGTTGCAATAGTTACTGTTTCTGAAATTTGGTTCCAGTTTGCATCTAATCCAACTACAAGCACTGTAGCTCCATTATCAGTAGAAGAATTACTTGCCACTGTCATGGTTGATGCTGATGCTGGGAAAGCATATGCTGAAGCATTTTCCCAAACTGCAATTGATGTGGTACCAATCGAAGGCTGATACCCAAAAATACTGACTGTGCTGTGGCCTGCAATTTGACCACGAGCTACTTGAAGATCAAATGGCTCATACGCACCTGCTCTAGTGATTGACGCAGTAATTCCATTACTCATGATGTTTCCTTAAAGAGTGGGAGCCTAAGCCCCCACCTTATTTAACGCTTGATACTGCCACCACGTTTTTTCTGTGTAGGTGTAACAGAAATCTGTTTAACAGTCTTTGTTACGCTTCCAGCAGGTGGTGTAGGACTGCCCATACCAATAGCTGATTTGACCATGCTATAGCCCTTTCTCAAGGGATCTAGAATCATGTTTCTCATAGCTAAGTTATCAGCAGTGTCCTGCTTTGCTACAGAGTCATAGCCACCACGAGACAGATCGTTTTCATCTGTCCCGTCAGCAAACTTTTTTACTCTGCCACCTTTCTTAAAAGTGCCAGACAGCTCATTGATGTGAACTGGTCTGGAAGCAGGCTTGTGAGCTTGGGGCATTACCACGGCAGAACCCTGTTTGTTAACAGTGCCCCCCGTGGCGAAGTGCTTTTTTACGGCATGACCTCCACGCTTGTATCCACCAGCATTGGCTTCTTTCACTTCACCAGTCTTGGTGTGTGTTTTGCCTTTTGGTGTGCCTTCTACGTTGTCAACAGCATAGTGCATTTCATTGCCCTCGATGGTGCCACCTTTGGCATAGTGATGTTTACCACCATGCTTGTGATGAGCCTTACCACCGTGTTTGAAGCCACCAGCATTAGCCATTGCAACGCCACCAGTACCATGTGCTGAATCGTGATGCTCACCATCTTCCATCATGGTGTTTTCATAACGATCTGCAACATTGTCTGATACGGTTCCACCAATAGCGTACTTACCACCCTTGCACATGGCTTTGTGGTGCTCCATCATCTTTTTGTGATGAGCAGAACCACCTTCTTTGTGCATTTTGGCATGGTGTTTCATCATGGCTTTATGGTGTTCCATCGAACCCTCAGGGTGACCTGATTTGTGATGTACTTTTCCACCATGAGCGTGGTGAACCTTGCCACCATGCTTGTAACCACCTGCATTGCCTTCTTTGACAGCACCAGTACCATGTACTTTGTCACGCTTGGCTTCATGCATTTCGGTTTGAACATAAGGCTTCTCATCGTTTTCGATGGTAGTTTTGGTTTCAAACTTGTCTAAAGCTTTAGCCATACCATCGCCAACTTTTCCACCTTTAGCAAACTTGTGGTGAGCTTTACCACCATGCTTGAGTGTCAAGTGTGTGCCTTTACCACCTTTGTGCTCTTGAGCATCATGCTCCTTAAAAGCCTTTTTGATCATGGCCTTATCTTGAGCAATGTCTCCACCCTCAGCGTGGTGCTTGGCTTTTCCACCCTTCTTCATCATAGGTGTAGCCATGCCAGCCATAGCTTTTCTACGCATAGCCATTGAAGGCTTCATAGGTGCTCTACCAGCCAAAGCAGGAGGCAAGCCACGAGCAACAGGAGCTACTGACATACCTGCCATGCCACCATCAAGATGGTGTTCCATGGTCTTGTGACCATGTTCTTCCTTCTTGTGCTTCATGGAGACATGACCACCTTTTTTAAACTTCAGAATAACTGAAGGCTCATCCGTCATCATTTTAGGCATTTGGCTGAAGCCACCTGCACTTTTCATTGATTTAGCCATGGTTTATTTCTCCTTAGGCTTGTGTAACACCTAATGCACCTGTACGGGTAGCATTGGGACCAACAGCGATGCCGGGCAGGGCAATAGTCATCACTAAACGCTTTACGCCATCTGATGATGATGTAGGTACGAATGTTCCACGAACATCCCCTGTTGTTGAGGTTGCAGGATTTGTCATATCTGCTGGAACAAATGTACCTGCGTTTTGCAACAGTGTATTGTTCCAACCAACCTTGACAATATACCCAGCATCAAAACAACGTACTGGCAAACCCAATATATCTGTTGTACCTATGGTGATTGTTGTGCCTGTAGCACCTGCGATTGTTGCTGAAGTGATTTGATAAAAGGCTTTTTTACCATTTACAGCAGTGCTGACAGAAGAGCTACTTGTAATAGACTCTGACATGGCTTGACCATAGTAGTCAAAACCACTGATAAGCACAGCACGAGGGGCGGCGCCCAGCGTGTATGTCAAACCAGTTGGCGTACCTGCTGTAGTCACCACTGCACCACCTGCAGTCGTAGTCAACGTAGCAGTTGTCGTAGTTACAGCAGACAAAATGTAAGTTGTAGGATTGGTATAACCAGTGATTGATCCAGTACCACCCAAAGCACCACTAATAGTCAAATATTGACCTGTGTATACGTTTGCATTAGAGGTAAAAGATATTTGTCCACCAGTACCAGTGATTGCAACTCCAGCCAAAGTTGTACTAGTTGCAGTACCAGTCACAACTTGCAAAGCACGAGGTGTGTTCAACTGAATTACTGATGTACCATCTGGACGAACAATTGACTTGGCTGAAGTGCCAGCAGTCAATGTTAAAGCACCAGATGCTGTTGGCGTTTGGGATGTGGCAATGTTGGCGGCCTGCAACGTCTGGGGCACGCAATCCCAAATATATACACGACCAAGAGGACCAACACCCAAATCCATGGGAGAAGGGTCACCCAAATATGCATCACCTGAAGAGGTAATTGTGATTGAACCAGTTGCACTTGAGGATGCACTGAGCGTGTAAGTACCAGCACCACCAGAACCTGACACAAAAGCAGTAATGTAAGAACCAGTAGTGATACCTGTTCCACTTACATATTGTCCCAAAGTCAATGGCTCACCACTCTGAAGAGCAGTAATGGTCATTGTTGTGCCAGTAACAGAACCAGTATAAATACCTTCTGTCTGGCTGAGATCCAGACCCATGTACGTCTGGGCTGGGCCTAAAAATAAATCGTCTGAAAATTGAGGCATTTTGATCTTCTCCTTGAAAAGCTTGATCAGATTTAAAAAAGGGGAGAGGTTTTAGCCCCTCCCCATGCAGGCGTTTTAGACCCCGGGCGTTCCGTACAGAGCACGAGGATCAGTCCAGTTAGGAATGTATCGCTCAGTCGCTTTGTAGCGCATAGAGTCAGTCTCGAAGTCACCTTCCATGGTTTTCTCCAAACGTCTACGCATCATGAGTTTCATACCCTCAGGAGCGTCAGTTTGAACCCACCATGCAGTAGCTGATGTCAAACGTGACAGGACTGCGGCACCCTCGTCCAACAAACCAATTGACTTAACAGGGTTCAAGTCATTGTTTGCTGTACCAGTACGCAATACTGATTTCAACAATACTTCAGCTTGGAAGATGTTGCCGGGGGCCACCACCAATTGGCGAGGCACCAAACGAATCTTCTTACCATTGTTGTCCACAGCTTGACGGATTTGAATCAACATCTGTTCGAGAGATGTCTGAGACAAGTTAGCCGCTGTTGCCAACTGGTTGCTGAATGTACCATTCACGATTGGGTGAGCAGTGTTGATCAACGACACGCCATCACCACCCAAATAAGAACTATTGAAAGCTCTGTTCAAAATGTTTGCACAGAGGGTTTCTTTAGTCTCAATGAGTGATTGAGCGAGGTGACGAGCATACACTTGACCAATACGGATATGGTCACCGTCTTCAACCAACACTTTAGTCAACGCAAAGGCAAGGCCATAGACGTTGTAGATATAGCGCTGGAGGAAGAGTACACCACCTTGTTGGTAGCTGACAGGAGTACCGTCAGGCAACTGGGGCGCGGCTCCAAATCCATAAAGGACTGGCTCTTCGTGGTAGTTACGGGGAATGCCCTCTTGTTCACGGAAAACACGAGACCATTCATCTTCACGGAGGTCATAAACTCCATCAAAACATTCATTAAGAATAGGTTCAACGATGGATCTAAAGTCCGTACTTCGCATTGGTGCGGCCATGGTTTATGCCTCCTTATGCAATAGCAGTTACAGAACCGAAGAACTGTGACTGTGAGTTAACTACACGCACTACCGTGTAAGAATCACCCCATGCATTGTCTGCATAGGGGGCCAAATCAACAACACGCATCTGACCTTGGCCTGTGTTACCTTGGGCTGTCGATGCACCCAATGTGCACTGTGACAAACCTGTGGTAGTAGAACCAGCAGTCAAGTTAGTGAAGTTGTACTCATTACCAATAGTGGTTTGAGCCATAGAACCGTCAGCTTGGATTTCATAAACAATGTTGTTGTCGTTGTAGAAGTAAGCCACGATTTGTGTACCAGTGGTACTGGCAGGCCAATTGTTAGACACTCTGCGTCTACCAGTTGTGTCTGTCCACTCAACACCATCAAAAGCACCAGACCATGAATCAGAGGTAGCTGAAACGGGAACAATAGTTCCTTGGCTACCAGATAAAACAGCGGCTGTGCTGTACTTGACAGGTTGTCCCTTTAGGATAGCTGTTGCGTATCCTGATGCAATTCCACCAGCAAGAGCCTGTGCACGATCCAAACCAGAAGGGTGGAACGCAGGTCTCAAGCCAAATGGAGCACTAGTTGCTGACATAGTAATCTCCTTGTTAAATAAACCTTACCCGTGAAATACAGGATCAGGAACATTCTTTCGACTTAATTGCCTTAAACCATCACCTTCAATATCCGTTAGGTTTCTGCCAGAACTGTCTTGTGCACCTTGTAGTTGCTCAACTTGGACTTTGATTTTCTCAGCTTCCTCGTTAGGTAACTCATGATGCATATGCAACATAACGTCTTGATAAACATCCATAGGGATCTTATAAAGAACCATTTCGTTGCACGTTACAAATCCAGTAATTTCAGCACTCTTGACTTTGTGTTGCTCGTAGAACGTAGGTACCTCATCTCGTGGAACAGGTACATAGCCTAAGCGCATACGCTTATCAATTGTGTCGTAACTATTGGTTGTTGACAGCCAACAGAGATGCCACCCGGGTATCTCAGGCACTTTGGGTAAAGCACTCTGTGTCCACTCCTCGCTCCACATCTTCCTAGTGGGACGTTCCTGCGAATTCATGAACTTCTCCTCAGGAGGTTGTCTAGTGATATCTTGGCTAGCACGACTGTCACGACCACCTGCATTCAGAGATTTTTTTAAACGTGATTCCATTTTCTTTGTTCCTTAGTATTGGTTGTTACGGGCATATTGGGCATAAGTCTTAATCATCTTGGCACGCTTTATGGGATCATCCCACATACCTGCATCCTTCATCGCTCTGACCTGTTCTGGCCTTAACGTAAAGGTGCTACGGTTGCTACTGCCATTAACGCTCTCACGCCCTGAGCTTGTTACAACACTCCTTGGTCCTTTAGAAGACGGTCTTACGTCTGTGTGATCATTGTAACTACTATCTATATGCTTTGACAAGCGTCTATCAAGTTCGTCCCAATAATCCCGTTGCTTGGGGTCCCAACCCTCTGTAACCAGCTCTTCATCGATTGCTTTTGCAATGCGACTTTCTGTGTTTGAAAGCTTGGGATCGTACCAATCGTTTCTAGCCATCCAGTCGTTGGCGTGCTTCTGTAGCCTAGGATCTGGAGGTGGTGGTGCTACCTGTGGAGGTGCACTTGAGGCTTGGTAGGTGCCTTTGATTTGCTCGACCTTTTCTTTTGAGGCGTGCCACAAAGCTTGAGCCTTCTTGAAAGTCTCGCCATCCCCTGCAGAGATAGCTTCCTCCATTTTGGTCTCATAGTAGTTAAGGCGAACGGTTTCGTCCTCAAAAGCCTTTTCCAGTCGAGCAATCTCGTTATTCTGTGCTTTTCTTTCAAGAGTAGCCAAGCGTTCAGCTAACAATTCGTTTTCACGCTTGATCATTTCATATTTCAGCTCTTTTTCAGCAGAAACAGCTTTGGCTAAGTCACGCTTTTGTTTGCGTCTGTTCTTTTGTGACCTTGTGTCAGTTGAGTCATCAGGATGAAAGTCATCTTCTGAGCCAACTTTAACTTCAGGTTCACGATTGTCACCCTCAGGTACTAAATCTTCAGGTAGGTCTACTGTTGCAGATCCATCCAGTTCCTCATTGACGTTGATGTCAATCGGTTCTTCGACTTTTTTATCCGTTGTCATATGTAAGCTTTCATTGTTAAGGGATCTCCAGTTACCGTAGCGATAACTTCGTGATCGTTAAGAATCATGAAAAGAGCTTGCTCTTCGTTAGGGTCTTCATTTGGCACAGGTACTTCCCACCTATCGCCACCCCATTTGGGAACTCGCACATAGTCCCCAACTTGACACCAAGAACCTTCAGGCCACGGTTGCATAGTGTCTCTATTCTTGAACGCTAGGGGTCCAATCATGAGAACTTTGGCTACCATGTTCTGCCATTTCTCTGTTTCTTTGGTTTCAGCAACCATAAAAATACCACTCGCTGTTGTCTTCTTTGTGCGTTTCAATTGCACTAGAATCCTTGCGCCAAGTGGTTTGGCTTGTGGATCTACCTCAGGGAATGCCCAAGCTAGATCTGAGCCATTTGTGCTATCTGTCATTGTCTTTTTCCTCTTCGTCTTCTAAAAGTTTGTTAATGATGTCTAAGACCTCTTGATGGCCTGTATAGACACCTACCATGCGTTGATAAGACTCCCAAGTCGATGCATTGCCTGCTCCTAAAGAGTACGCAATGTCTGCCTGTCTTTTCTTAATAACGCTGATAACCTGTGAAATTGAGACCATTTATTTGTTTTTTGCTTGTGCTAACGCTCCTTGGGGTTTAGATGGGGTTTGTGATCCACCTTTGGGTTGATAAGATGTACCGTCAAGTTTTTCTCCTTGGGCAATACGCTTGTGCTGTGGTACTTCCACAGACTTTTGCTCGTTATCACTGGACATTTGGTCCTCCTTAGTAGGTTTGTGGTTTAAACGCTAGGTCTAATGCAGTTTTTGCCTGCTCGTGTTGCAAAACAGCCTTATCGTGGGCTATTTTTGCAGATTCAATTGTCTGTTTAGTCTGGTTGTCAGTCCTATTAAGCAAAATGTCCATCTGGTTCTTGCTCTGATCTTCCTGTTGCTTCTGTGCAAGCTTGGCAGATTCGAGCTGTTGATCCATTTGGAGGCGTTGTTGTGCGATGGCAGTGTCTGCCTTGTCACGGGCGGCCCGTCGTTGGGTCTCAGCCATCGATGTTTGCAACAAAATCTGTGCATCAGGGTCTTGAGGCTGTGCTTGCTGTTTCAATTGATCCAACTGCTGTTGCATTTGTGCAATCAAAGGCATAACTTTGGCAAAAATCTGCTGTGACTCCAAGAAAACCTGCTGAGAAGCCATGGCATAAGCCTGATCTACCTTCTTTGTGTTCTTAGGATCGTCATAATCCATGTCACTGTAGCTAACACTCTGGTCCACAATGTCATCCATGCTTTCCTCGTACCACATTCCAACGTGCTGTTGGAGGTGATCAATCATTGGTCCCAACACTTTTGGCATAAACAAAGGGTTAGAGCCCAACATTGGGTTGCGATAGAAGTCTAAATGGCTCTGGATGTGTGCCAAATGGTCCTGCTCTTCATATGCTTTGGCTGGCTGGCCCTTCAACATATTGAAATTCTCTTTTGCAGAGCCAATCATGTCATCGTCAGGCTCTTGAACCAACAACTCGTTGATCTGAGGAACCTTCATCTGCTTCAAGAAACGCTCAATGACAGCCTTTCTGTCAAACAAATCAGGGTTGTTACCCATAATTGCCATCACAGCTTGGGTCTGAGCCATCCTTTGGGTCTCAGAGAAAATGTGTGGGTCAGAAACAGGGATCACATCTGTATTGCGCTTGAAGTCATCTTGGTGGACATCAAGGTCAGCAACCAACTCACCCTTGCGTTGTTCATCCAAGTACCAACGATTGAGCCTGCCAAGGACCTTTAGAACCCTTGCTTGGCTGTCGTGAAGCCTTGCGTGGATGGCTGAGAAGACAACAGCACCTTGCTCGATTAGAGCTTGTGTGGTGCCAACTGGCATATTGGCGTTAACGTCAGCGATTTTCTCCTCAGAGGTGGTAATGACCCCTTTGGCGGCATCCGTGAGCCAGCCCAACAACTCCATCAGCACAGCAGAAGGTGGATTAAATGGCATGGGCATGGCGATCTTGCGAACATCATCCACACCGGGTGCCCCCTCAATCTCAGCAATCTGCGTCACCTCCACCTGCTGTGTCTGCCCAGACATCCTCGCACCCTTTAGCTTCAGCATCGTGGAGGCGTTGTTGATGTGGGCTGAGTCTAGTAGCGCACGAAGCGAGCCTGTGAGTGCGGCACTAAGTCCACCAATGAGATGAGGGAGACCAATCGCATACGCTCCCCTCCAAGGTATGAACTTAAACTCAATGAGCCAATCCAACTTCGTAAGCGTTTCATCACCTTCCTCCCAGTTTCTATAGAGACCAACCACCTTTTGGTCCAGCTCATCCACCATCAGGATGTAAGGTGCTGACTCTCCCTTGGTACGCTTGTCTTCCTCAAGCTCAAGCCAAGTGTAGATGTGATAGACGTTTCTCACTCCATCATCGTTGTCCTCGTAACGCTTACCCTCAATCTTTGCATTTGCCTTCTCAGCGAAGCTCTGTTCTGGTTCAGCAGAGGCTCTGATCAGGTTGATATCCCTGTATAAACCAGATCTAACCCTGTTTTGAAACTCCCATGAGCTGATGGTATTGACCTCAGTCACACGCTGTGCTGTGTAGAAGTTTCCAGCCTCAAAGGGCAAGTAGATCTTGTCAATAGGCACAAACTCAGTGCAGGGACGCTTCTTGTGATCGTCATACCACATTTTGAGGTACTGGGAACCACCCAAGGGCAACTGAGTCAACAACTGCTCTTGCTCGTCCCTGAACTCTTCGATTTGCTCAGTCAACTGCCAGTTCATGTAGTCACGCTTGCGTTCAGCAATGGCTACCTTGTCTTTGGTGACATCACCGAGAATCTTGGTACGGGTTGGGCCATCAGGTGGGAACATCTCTTTGATGGCTCTTGAGGCAAAGTCTACGCAGGCTTCTGCCATGACAGGGTGGACAACTTTGCTGGCACCCATGAAGTTTGCACCCCCGGGGGCATCATTCCCCAGCCCAGTCCTCTTCAGCCCCTCTTCATACTTCTTGTCTCTCTCTTCCCTGCTCGTCTTATCATTCTTGATCAAGTCCAAGTAACGCATCGCCACAGCATTCAAGTCATATGGGTCAAACTCCTCAGCCAAGTTCTGGTAGAAGTCTGCATCCTCCATAGGACCTTCAAAGTCATTCATCACCACAATGGCTGAACCATCTGGCTGTTCAATCACATCTGAATCGTCATCAGGCAAATCAACCTCGATGTTGCCATCCTCATCAGGCTCTGACATTCCATCGATATAACGGTTGTAGTCTTGCTCAATAGGCATTTGTGTTGCCATGATTATTTCCTTTTAAACTCTAGTTCAGCCCATTGCGTATCAGGGTTATCACTAATATAGACTTTGCCACCCTTTTTGAATGGGAGCGTGTAATTGACATTGACTTGGTTTTGTTTGTTCTGCAAATTTCTGTTTACATTTGCATTCAGCCTACCTCTGCCTACTGGCATATTGTAGTTAAGGTTAGCATTGGAAAGCTCGTTCATGTAGGGTGTCTTAGTGTTCATAACGCCCAAGCCTAACTGTCCAGAACCAACAGGCACGTTAGCCATCAGATTTGTATTGGTCACGTTGGGAGCTGGTTCCATCATTCTGCCTGACAGTCTAACGCCACCAACGTTAGTTCCTGCTTGGAGATATGGTGTGTGGTATTGGCTGACGTTACCAGATTGGATGTTCTGCGATGGAGGAGCCATGGAGCTTATGCCTGCACCAAGGTCAACATCACGCATAGGCACATTCAAAGACATATCTGCCATAGAGTTATCACCCATCTTTTGGACAAACATTCTAGGATCAATTCTTAGATCTGTGTCTGGTAGCTCGTTGTAGCCACCCTCATTAAACTTAACCTTCCCACCTTTTTTGTACATGGGGAAGCCTTCAGTTTGTACCTGCTGTTTCATTTCAGGTGTTATGTCAAAAGTATGAAGATTTGCAGTTTCTGGCTGACCAGAACTAATCATCCCCAACCCTGCATTGTCAGGTACCATAACTTGTTTTCCTGTTTCAACAGGCATGGCATTCATTTCGGTCTGTGCACCAAACGGTTTGCCAAGCTTATTGAGAATGTTAGGGATGCGCTGGTCATAAGCGGCTTTCATGCCTTCACCACCAGTTTGCAAATCGAGGCCAGATAGCTTGTGTCTGCCTTGGTTTAATTCTGTTTGCAAAAGATTATTTGCAACTTCTTTTCCAACATAATCGGACAATTCGTTTGGCTCTACTATTTTATTTATTGCCTCGCCATTTTTACCTTGGGCAGTTAAATGTTTAATTTTTGGATCATATTGAACATCATTGATATATTTTGCTAGGCTAAAGCGGTCAGCTTGTACAGCGCCGGGCGTTACAGCAATCTTGTCATACCCATTTTCCACTGCATGGTTCACAAGGTGCTTCAGTGCAAGCTCCTCCCAGTTCTTTTTAAATGGGGCGTCAGGTACTCCTTTAGTATTTTTAACTTCTTCTTTATCAAATGCTTGTTTTAATTTTTGTTGATTATTTCCAATTTCTTTTTGTTGAGCCAATAATAATGCTTTTTCTTCATCACTTTTAGCATTAAAAATTTTTAATGTTAAATCTTGAAATTCTTTTGATCCATTTTCTATTTGTTTTTTTATTTCTGAAATAGTTGCAGAATTATCACCTTCTTTATACCCATGCTCACGCCCTTGTTGATGCCAATCAGACTGCAATTCTTCAAGGTGCAATACCTTCTCACCATTGGGACCTAAACGGTCCTTTAAACGCATACTTGCAATGATGTTAGGCTCACCACCAAAGTGTGCTGATACGCCCCCAAACCCACCGTTAGGTAAAGTCAACAGCATCTCACGATAGTTTTCACCATTCGGTATGGTCAAGCCTTCGTGGTAGGGAGACACAATCTTCATGTTATCAAGATGTTCAATCCTATTGTCTAGGTGGTCAACATCTTGTTTGAGCATTTTTACCTTGCTCATGTTTCCAGCATCTCTAGCTTTATTTATCTGCTTATAAATCTTAGATTGCTCGTCACTCAAAGTATCAAAAGTGCTTTTGTCCCTGATGTTCTGCAACTCCATTAACTCTGCATAATCATGTGGGTCTATATTATCTATTCCAACACGATCAAAATGATCTTCAAGAGAAGATAGATAAGAGTGCTCTTGCTTATCTAAGTCCCTGTAATCAGGTGCACCCAAGGTCTTTTGCTTGATCTGAGGTGCTGGCTTACTCTGAACAATCTTCTTGAGGGTTGGTTTGTCTACCTGAGGCATAGCCTTCAAGGTAGTATCTATTCCACGGTCAGCAAGCTCTGCAGGCTTTACAGCAGGGTTTTTGAGCAAGTCATTGATGAATGCTTGCCCTGTCCCTTTATTTCTATTTAATGACTCTACAGCCTGTTCAAGAGCTGAGAATAATGGTTTAACTTTAGGCATTACAACATCCTCTCGTGAACGTGGACTTCATGACCATCAATGATGTGTTTAGTCACTTTTCCACCTTTTTTCTTGCTGAGTTTTACACCCTGAACGTCAGAACCTTTGGGTGCAACTAATAGCTTTTCATATACATCGTGCACTGGACCATTCCTGTTGATCTGCATTTGACCAACAACGTCACCAATACCAAATACGTCACCAACGCTTCTGGGACGCAAAGTAGGGTTAGAACCTGTTCCAAGGTTGTTCAATAGAACAGGTGAGGCGTAATCAGTTCCTAAACCATACGCATGGCCCATACCTGCCTTGTCAACTGTTGCGATGAATCCAAGGTCATTGAGGATTGAGTCACCACCAACTGGCTTGTACTTTCCTTGCTTGAGCAAGTTAGAGTTGGTAAACGATCCCTGACCCTTAGGCAAAGACTCCATGCCAGTGACTCCACCAGTTGTCATGATGGGTCTATTGGTGAGTGGATCAATGGCAACACCCACATCTTTGTGGATTTGATTGTCTAGTATGAGTCCAGTCTTAGGATCTATGAAGGCACCAGAGTGAAAGTCCTCACGCTTCATGTTATTAGCATTCAAGACTTTTTCAACCAAAGTCTGTACTTGTGGGTTTTCCTCAGGATTGGTGAACCAACGATTAGGCATAGGTATCACTGGCTGACGATCAGATGTTTTGATCTTTTCAATCAAGTCATTGAGATCTGGAGCTTCTTTGGTAAACAATCCACGAATGGTATGGGCTAACTCAGGAGCTTCTGCCAGCATAGACTTGATTGCACCAAACTCGCCTCCACCTGCCATGTGTACAGGGCCACCACGCTTCTTAGTGATGTCAGGGTTGGTTACATCGTATGTGCCTTGGTTACCAATAGCTGATTTAATTTGTGTGGGATCAAACACACCCAAATTTTTAACCAATTCATTTTGATCATTGTGTTCGGTCAGATACATTGAATCGTGTCCAAGACTCTTGATTAAGTTCATTACTTCTGGATTTTCCAATTCATACCAATGACCTTCAGATATTTGTTGTTTTGTTTTTTCTGGTAACGGTTTTCCTTTAACTTGTGCATATTCATCATACAAGTTAGATAGATGTAATGGATTTTCGTAATCAAATGGATTTTGTACATTTACATGGACTGGCATAATATGTGGCTTGTTTGCTTCATCGCTCTTATACATTCCAATATAATGATTAACAAAATCAGTTTTAGGTGAAACAAAAATTGCTCCCCTTTGACTTGGTTTAAATTGATTAAAATCAGAAAAAGTTCCGTGATACATTACGTTTTTTTCTTTGCTTGGCTCAAGGAATTTGGCTTTGTTAGCCTCAGCCTCAGCCTTAGAGACTTCCTTGGTGCCTAGACCTTCCATAATGTTTTTAATGAGGCTTACAGCGTCTTCTGCTAGTCCTACCTTGCCTCCACCTGCAAAAGCTGTCTCAGCCCACTGAGTGTCTAGATTGTCAGACATATGGACAGACCCACCTTTTTTCTTTCCATGGCGTTGTAGCCAAGTAAGATACTTTTCAGTAATGTCTTGACTAGGCAAGCCTTCACCTTTGATGCCAAGGGCAAGATCATAGTAGCCTGCAGGTGCAGTTCTAATCTTTTTACCTTCTGCTTCATTGATTTTATTTTGAGCCTGAACGTGCTCTTTAAATCGTTGGTGCCAATCAGGTAAAGCAATTTCAGTCTCAACAGGGACAAAGTTTTGGTTCAAGTCTTCGCCATGGAGCAGTGTTGGAAAGCCGGGGTGCAGGTCAGGCCTATAGCTCGTGTCCCCACTTAACCTAAACATCCTTGGCCCAATGGCATATGTGGGTATCTCACCACCATGCTCTGGATGCAACAAGTTTGGCTCAGACTCTGCTCTAAGAATATCTGAAGGCTTGAAGATAACACCCTTGCCACTCTTCTCCCCACCCATGGAAATGCCACCCTTTTTGGGTTCAAACGGACTTTTACCCATTATCAGGTCAGCCACCAAGCCTCGCTTTTCAAATGTATCGATAAGCTTCCAAATATGTGGGTCTTTGATGTTTGCATCAGGTCCTAAGAACAATTGAAGGTTTTTATTAAATTTGTCCTCAAGCTCAGGACTCATTTTTCCTGCCTTCAGGTTTTTTAAGAATTCTCTTTTTAATTGATCAAAAACAACTGGATTTGATTTATGTTGGTCAGCAGAACCAAGCATTGTTGTGTAGATTGCGTTCTCATCATTTAGGTTTAATAAACGACTAGCTGTACCCTCATCCATTACACCCCACACTTTTCCAGAATACTCAGGGTCAACTTGGCTTATGGCTGGAAAAGAAGCTCCACCAATGTTGCCACCACCAACCTTTGTTCTGTCTGACTGTGTAGTAATTAGTCTACCTTTTCCCTCAACATTGAGGTTGCCAAGGGCTTCTGACAGTTTTGTCTGTGGGCTACTGGCTATATAGTGGCTTGCTTGCTCTCCAGCTTGCCTTCTATATGGGGCATTAATTCCCAATGGTTGAGGTACCATGGCTTTAAGCCAGTCAGGGCCTTGGCCCATCATAGCCTCGCTCAAGCCCTGTCCAGCTATTGAAGCACCTTTACCAATGGCTTTAGGCACAGCTTCCATCAAGGGGTTGAATGGCGAGTATTCACCTAATGTGCTTGCAAACCTGCCTTCAGGTGAGGTTGCCTTCAGGGGAAGCTTCTGCTCCCACCAATCTGAAGTCAATGGAATTTCTGGTGCTTTTTTGCCAGTGACCAACTCATCTAGTCTTGGTGAGCGTGCAGATGTGTATATGTCTGAGGCCATCTGAACTAGGTCAGCAGGCAAACCCAATCCAGTCTTTACAGCTCCACGAACCATCTGGACTGGCATATCTTTAGAAGCCTCAGGATCTTGAAACGATCTTGTTGGCTTCATCTGTGGGAAGACACCAAACGATGCTCCCGTACTGTTGTCATCAGGCATGATTATCCCCCACTGCGATGTCTGCCATTATGCCAACCTTTTGGCTGTGGGTCTACTGAGCATAAGGGTTGCCTTTGTTTCTTGGCATACCTGAGTCCACATAGTCATCCATGTCCCATGCCTCTGGAGCTGGTCCATCAATGTCTAACCAGCCTGAATCCCTCAGATATCTCAGAGCTTGAGTCATGGCATCCACAAAGTCATCATGAGCTGACTCAGGAAAGCTACAGACTTGGCTGACCATGCCCTCTGCCCAGTCTTTGACGAAGCCCTTGGTCTTACTGCTCTCAGGTATCCAGACTCTGCCCATGGCGATGATGTTGGAGACGATGTTGAGCCTTTGGGTCTTGTCTGCACGCCCCGGGTTGTACGCCCGTACAGGCAAATGTGCTCGTTGAAGGTCTTGTATCAGGGAAATCCCTGCTGACTTGTCCTCAATCAGAATCAAGTCCACCCTCTTCTTCTCCCTGCCATCCCCAAACACAACCTCAAACTCCTCTTTAACTTTGGGACGCAAGTCAGGATACTGTAAGCGATCTTGCCAGCAGTCGATCACCATCACGCTCATTGGACCATCTGTAGGGCGAAAGCAACCAAAGGTTATCGAGGCTGTTGGATCGTTTATCGTCTTATCTGTATAGGCACAGTCATAAGACTGGACAATGAACTCGAACTTAGGGAACTCCTTGCTGTTAGGCCATAGCCTGAACATAGAACGCTTGATGATGCCAGTGTCCTCGGGGTCCAGAATCTCAGCGTAGATTTCCTGTTTCCCAAGCTTTGTCCCCTCGTACTGCAGAATCTGCTTTTGGAACGATGGGCTCAAGTTTTTGATGTTGTCGTAGGTAGAGGCTGTGGTGACCTTCACATCGTCACCATCCCTGCCTACAAGCTCCACGATGAGGTCTTTGGGCCTTGGGGTAGTGGTAGCTATGATCCTAGTGCGTTCACCTAAACGGACTGAGAACATGACTTGGTCGTAGGCTTCTTGGAGGTAGTCCCATGCGGCCAACTCATCCAACCACGCCCCATGATACTGCCCTCCACGAAAACGCTCAGGCTCTGACGCTGGCACTCCCTTGATCAGCGATCCATTGATCAGCTTGATCTCGCTGTACGCCCTGTTGTAGTCAGAAATGATTTGCTCAGGAATGCAGGCAATGAGTCCGCTCTCGCCTTCAAACATAGTTCCCCGAACGTCCGCAGAAGTTGGTCCAGCACACAGCCAGCGTGAGTTCGGTTCTTGCCATGCCCACCACCAGATCTGCTCTGCCGCAGTCCTCGTCTTCCCGGCACCTCTACCTGCCAAAAGGAGCCAAAAGTTCCACCAATCCCCTTGTGGCAACTTCTGATGCCTGTGCTGTTTCTGTATCCACTGGAGCCTTCTCGCATAAGCTATCTGGTCAGTTGGATCTAAGACATCAAAGGCTTCCTTCACCTTTGGGTCCTTCAGCAATGCGAACGCATCACTCATATTAAGACTTTAGTTCAATGTTCTGCAAAACTTGGTCCATCAGCTCTTTGGCTTGGACCTTGATGTTGATCTGTATGTCTTCACCATTCTCGCCAGTCACAATGGCTCTATCACCATACTTACGAGGCTTCAGCTTGCTTGCAATCCACTTCCTAGCATCTACCCTCAACCTGTTCCTTTGAATGCCACTAGGATCGATTGAACGCTCCTCTTCCCTCTTATCACCTTCACCCCTCAAGATGATCTTTTCAGGTATTTCATCAGCAATATCCATGATCTCATCTGCTAATGTATCTGCCTGATCTTCCTTCGCTTTCTCGTACATATGTAAAAAATCTGGATACTTTATCATCCAGTTATACACTGTTTTGATTGTAGGTAAGTCTTCTTTCTTACAAATGCTATTGAGTGAGTTGCCTTCTGCTATTTGGGTGCAGATGTCTACAGCAATCTCTAGGTTGTATTTAGTAGGTCTACCAACTGGGTTTGGCGTTACTTGTTTTGTATCAGGCATTCCCTATCCTTTGAAAGTCTTATGCTGATCAGGAGTTTAACCTAAAAGTATCAGCCCTGCATGACTCTTCTGTTGAGCCTGTCGATATTTGCTTTTTGGGCTTTGATAGTTTCGTCAGCTATCGCTAGTTTGTTCTCTAGGTATTTGAGTCTTGCTTGTGCGTACTCTACCCAGTTCATCCACTCTAAGTCGTTGACCTCTTCTTGTGTTGGTGTCTTTGGCTTTACGTTCAATGGCTGAGCTTTGTTTGCCTTGATGGTAGTTTGTCTTGGATTCAGAACAGACTTAATCTCTTTTTTTTCTTTGGGTGCCTTGGTCGCAGGAGTCTTTGCCTTGGCAGTCGTGAGCTTTTGTGTCATCTTTAGTTCTCCATATTGTACCACAATCGGTACATTTGTAAATAAAATCAATTACAACTTCGAGTTTCCGATTGCGTACTTGTCCCCTCATCTTGGCGTTGTACGTCTTGATTTGTTCGATCATTTACTTGTTGTTAACTTAATCTTTTGTTAATCATTATACCAATAGTTTTCTACCCAGTGTTCATACCATCCCCACATGAAGAGCCAATTCCAATATTTCTCTCCAAATATGTCTTGGCTCTCAAATGTGTTTTTTGCTACGGACAAACAAAATTCTCTTGATGGTGGATTTTTGATCATTTCTTCATGCCTCGAATGTAAACAGTGAACGATGCAATGGTGTCTTCACCAAAACCTTTGAATTTCTCGATTTCTTGGGCCACCTCGTCTAATACTTCGTTACGCTTGTAGTTCTCATATGCGACATCAAAGGCTTTGCTGGCCAGCTTCAGCTCATCCCGCAACGCCTGTTGTGTTTCTATGATTCTCTTTTGATCACGCTCGATGCGCTCGAACTCTTCGTCTTCAGGTGTTTTCATCTTTCTCTCCCATAACCCTTAATCCCAAAAATAAAAAAAATGCAAACCAGTAGTGATCATTCATAATCAAATAAATGATGGCAGCAATCAACACTAGATTTGTAATCAGTTGAAACCAATATTCGTTCATGTATTGCGCTCCTTCAGCTTGTCTTCCAAAGCCCTTCCCATTTTTTGAAAATTCATAGTATCCATGTAAATTTTTTCTATTTCTTCATCAGTCAACCCAACCCATTTTTTCGTTTCTAACTCCTCAACGCGTTTTGCCAACCTTTGAATTTCCTCAACCATATCTTTAAATCCATCCCAGTCTGGATTGAATTCGTTTGGTGATTTGTATTGACATCCTTTTTTCTTGGTGTGTCCGCAGTCACCTCCACAACTAGGACATGGCCTCATGGTTTCTTCTCCTTTTGGTATGTAATGTGGATATGGTTTATTGACCAACTCCACGCCTTGGCCAGTCTCATAGGCTTTGACAGACTTACTGTCCCACATCGGTTGTTTCATGTGTTCTTCACCTTAATAGTTGAGTCAGCCATCAACACAGCCCACTCAATTGATTGTGCGTTAGCTACAATTGTTTTAACTTCATCAGCAGTCAATGCTTTCCAATTTTTGCTTGTATCTTGAGTTATGTGTGGGGTTGTCAACACCAACAAAATTTCATGGTTTTGTTTAACAATCTGTTCGTTCACCGCAAAAATTCGTTGCAACAATTCCGTGGCTTCTTTTGTGTTCATCTGTTATCCTCCGTTGTAATGTCTTCTGTTCTATGCCTGATGCAAGCTTTACCGCAATACTCATCCCAGTTCTTCTGTGTTGTCACCTTCTCACCGCACCGAGTCACATAGTGGTAATCACCATCGTAAAACCTGTAGACTTTGCACCCATCCACCTCTTGAATGACTTGCATGGCGTGGCTTCTTTCAAGCTCATCTTCACTTGGGCCAAAACCTAACCACAACCCATATGCCATAGCCAATGCTAGAAAACACATGACGATGACAACAAGTATTGAGTAAATTATTTCTTCGATTCTTAATCTCATGTGTTCTTATCCTTCAGCTTGGCTTCTACTTTTTCAATTAACAATGCGTAGCAAGATTCTGGAACATATTTATCGTAAAGTTCATTAAATTCATCATCCGTCAGTCCTACCCATGTGCGTTGTGGTGCAACATAATTTGGCCCCGCCATGTGTTCGTGGAATTGCTCCCACGGCACAGGCTTAACTTGCTTTTGTTTTGGTTGTTGTAGTTCTTCATTAGGGCATTTGCAAGTTCTTGGATTGCCTACATACCAACATTCGCCACAATCTTCGCAACAAAACTTAAACATGATTTTTCTCCTTGAGATATTTTTCGTAGTCGTTCATTAAAGATACTGCCGTTTTTCTATCCCAGTTTGATGGGTAATACGCAACAACAAATTGCGCCTTTTCCTCATCCGTAAGTCCTACCCATGTGCGTTGTGGTGTGGTGTAAAGAGGTCTGCAAGATTCATCTGTCTTTACACAAATCATGTAGCCTTTACTATCTATCCATCCCACAGGCTCATCTTTTGTTTCTAGTTGTTCTTTATAAGTAGATTTAGATGCCATGTTTTGCACATCAATAACAAGACGTAGTGCAGTAATGGCTTTGTCGTAACGATTACATTGCGCTTCATCTTTCAATGGCAAATAAGGTATAAAACCCTCCAACGCATCAAGCGCCAGTTTCAATGTTTCATCTTTAGTCATCTTTGTCTTCTTCTTTCATTGCTCCCAACATATGGTTTAAAGCGTATAGTCTCTTTGTGATTTCTATCTGTTGTTGATGCAAACGAGTTGATGCTTCTCCTAACGCTTTGTTTGCACCATATAACTCAATAAGTTCATCTTGAATTTCTTCTTTGGTTTTCATTCTTGTCCCCTTGCTTTTATCATTGCGTCTGCATACTGGTAAGCCTTACCACCCACAAACTCAAGAGTTGTTGTAAATCTGTTGTCTTCTCTACCAATAATTGCTTGCATAGCCTTTGCCGCAAAGTAATCACGCAATGTCATACCTGTACAAGTAATGTCTTTATGCGTCCAAGGAAATGCAGTTGGTAGTTCATTAATCATTCTTTCCCCCTTCCATCAGGATGTTCATTAAATTCTGTTACGGCTTGGTGATGCAACATTGGCGCATTGCGTTTCAAATAACGCATCGCTGATCTTTTCCAATGAGCCAAATTGATGCAACTTTTAAAAATGATATGGTTTGCTTCTTCAACTTCTTTTTCTGCTACTAATTCTCCAAATGCCCACAAAGCCTCATATCCACTTTCACCATGAGCATATTGCCATCCCGCTTGTTTAGCCAACTCAATCATTTCATCTTTAGTCATTGTTGCACCCATTCTTCTTTGTCAATCCATGCATCTAACATGGCATGGAGATTAGCTCTGTTTCGTTCACCAACTGTTTGACCATTGCCTGTTTTTACTTTATCTGTAAACAATGATCC
>Ga0208741_10000066_pt1 | contig 57555 bp, 80 predicted proteins | sample CryBogCBE03Jun09_FD_184576 | JGI IMG/M metagenome (GOLD analysis project Ga0208741, IMG submission 184576) | Freshwater microbial communities from Crystal Bog, Wisconsin, USA - CBE03Jun09 (SPAdes) | ecosystem: Environmental > Aquatic > Freshwater > Lake | place: Crystal Bog, Wisconsin, USA...
GCCCAATTAAAATGATCATAAAACTTATCCATCGATGTTGCATAATTACCTGCTGAATCTTTAAGACTTAAATCAAGAGGATTGTTGGGACTAGACTTAACTAGACCTAACAGTTTAATGATATCGTCCATTTTTGGATCGCACTCTAATTCATTACCTGCGGTCCAACTACATCCATTAGTTACTAAATGTTTAATCATGCTAGTAAATTATGTTCTTTAATATAACGGACTAATTCATGTGCCCACGCTTCATGGCTGTCGGGACTAGGATGCCATCCGAACAAAACTTTTTCTATACCTAGTTCAGGTTTTTCAATATAACTTTTAAAGGTACTATTAGGCTGATCTTTTTTGTAAAATCTAACAGGATCAATAGTATTCCATAAATTTAAATAATTATTCAGAGCCCCGAAACGACTTTCAGTATCTGATCGTTGATATTGATAACTGCCAACATTACATTCTAGTTTTAACAACTCTTCTTTGATATCTAAGTCATACCAGTCCTGGGGATTTTTTTTTGGCACTTGATAAAAGCTATTCCAACATAACCATTTGATTCCATGAGCATTACAGAAGTTTTGAAATTGTAGTACATTAAACACATATCGAGGAATGTATTCCTCAGCATTCCATAAGTGTGTTACATACAGTTCCCAAAACTTTCTTTGAGGAGGTGCATCAAAATGCTCTATTTGGGGCCACAATCTAAATATAGAATTTATTTTGTCATCCTTATACCAAAAACTGTTGCGTTCAGGACTAGTCCACCCTATCATTACTAACAAATTGTCAACACTGCGATTTTTTGCAAGATATTGGCTACCGATATATTCCATAGTGCGTCTTAGAATACTGCCATTATCGTCTGCAGGCCAGCTTAGATTAGTTACTTTACAATCTAATAGCTTACCTAAATGATGACTAAAAATTCTAGGACGTCTGTAGCTGTCGTTAGACTCGTAAAAGTCATATGAACCTGCGTAGACGTCACCGTACTTTTTTTGTAATTCCGGATCTACAATTTCGCAACCAAATACCCAAGAGTCCCCGTCGCAAATAATTTCTAGCTCAGATGTACCATTCGAACCATTTTTTTCTAATTTTGTCATAGTCGTCAATTCCTTTTAAATTCTCATCTACTGCTGTACTCCTTATAACAGCATACTCTATAGGCTTGCTACCATCGGGGTGTATGCCTAAATCGGTACAGTGATCGTATAGTAAACATCCTGGCCCATACCATAATGTTACATCTATATTAGTAGGTCCTGATTGCATAGCCACATAGTCTGCCGTGTGCTGTTGTTTAAGTTTGCTGTATATATCACCGACTAAATCCATAGTAGGACTATCGCCATAGAACAGTACATCATCAAAATTGTTATAGTTAAATTCACTAGTAAATTTACTTATAGGTGTACACGAATAACAAATACCCGGCCAAACTCTTCGAAGAGGGAATGTATTAGTTGGCGGGTATATAACATCGAGCCTTGCTTTGATAACGCAATCATATTGCATATTGTGTTTAAGTTCATAGTCTCGCTTTAACATTAGACTTCTTGCGTGACTGTAAAACATAGGATCCCAAGCTCTAGGAAATTCTTCTTCATTAAATTCTTGGCAAATAAATCCCTTTGGATTGTATGCGGCTTTGATTGCATCTGCATCATCATGCTTGACGATCTCATACTGATTATGTTTTTGTTTCGGAAATCTCCAAGTGTTACGATCCCAAGTGTGTATAAAGTAGTCTACTTCAATTTCCTGACCAGTTTCGAGATGTCTTGTTAATCCAAAAAACTTTAAATTATTCTCAACTCCAGTTTGCCAATGCCGTGCCTGGCCGCTATAGCAGACTGCTATTCTAATTTTGTTTCCATCAAATGAGTTCATGCCCACCTAAACTCTCCTCTAATCCTGCTTGTTTTTTTCGATCTAAGTAGTCAGTTTGTCGAAATATTTTTGGATCTATACTAATAGGCACTATATCCATACGTAACATTTTAGCATAAAAGTACAGAGCATGCTCTGTACCTGGATTTCCATTGCCAAATGATTTAGTTCCTAATATAGGTAACCACCTATATAAATTACAAATTCTATCAAAGGCTACAGTACCTCCATACCAAAATATATCTCCCATCCTATGAAACGGGAATTGATTATCATCCCTTCTAGTATGACAACTATAGATATGATTAAATTTAGGAATCTGGAAATCGTTACTTTCTTTATTAAAGAACCAGCCAACTTGCTCATCGCTAAGAAATAAATCATAACGCATACGAAAAACAATATCATATCTGAAATTATTTTCTAATTCATATTTTTGTTTAAGATGAGAAGCATACATAATACTGTAGAACTGACTGGCAATCCATTCTAGGGTCACTATACCGTGATGTTTTTGATTTGGTATTGCTCGAGCTCTAATTTCTTTAACTCGGCTTTTACTGTGTTCTTCATCCTCGAACACATGATATATAGGATTAATAGTATCAACAAAGGACTGTTTCTCTTCTTCAGTTAGCTTTATACCTTTTACAGTTTTATAGCCATCTACTGAAGAATCATCTACACCCGGGGCCGCAGCCAGTACAGCATGCGGCGGTGTATTGAAATCCCAAGCATGACAAAAATAATCTACTTTTTCAGCCCCAGTAAGAATACACAGCTTCTCTTCAAAGGCTTTCCATCCCGGATAACATTTGTTCCATGTTCGTGGCTGACCGCTAAGACATATTGCAATTTTCATAACGTTTTACAATGGTAATAAAATTCAGTCATCTCCGGAAATGTTTCTAAAAAATCAGTGCCACGTCGGCGATCATGCTCGTCGACAAAACTAACAAAATCTTTTCGTTTGATGCGATTCTGTTCTTCATTAACATCTTTGGGATGATTTAAAAACATTTCATAGATACGTTTCATTCGTTCAACTTCGTGAGCGTCGAACCCACGATAAACAGTATCAGACGTTTCTAAATAACTATACACAAATTTTACATGTTCATGTATGATTTCTTCAAACTCTTTGGTTAGAATAAAGATGGCTTGATGTTTAGGATATCGCAAGTAAGGTATATCCAGCAACACTGGCGAAAATCTAAATTCAGGCCTATAGTATTTCTTCTTAAGCGTTACAATGTCTTCTAGGAATTTACTGTAGCTAGGTACGCTTAGGGCATTATATGTGCTCATAACAGTAAACGACAGTCCTGGAATGGCAGTTAGCATCTTTTCAATATTACTAATCCAGAGATTATAATCCATGCCATTTCTAATATACTCTGCTTGGCCACCGTATGCTTCTGCACTGGTAAACAGTTTGAATCGTTTAACTTTGCCCTCGGACATGATAATTTTTATTTTTTCAATAAACTTATCTAAAATATCATCTGGAGGACACATGTTAGCATTAATGCTAAAATCTAAATTTGGATTAGGATTTTCAATTATGTAATCTAAAATCTTAAACGTATTCTTGTTTAGCAATGGCTCGCCACCAGTAATTCTAAAATGTTCTAGTTCAGTATAAGCGGTCGGCCACCATTTCCAAAATGCATCGACGTATGGATTTTCGTCTTTATTCGGGATAGGTATTTGATTAGGATCAATACCATTATAATAGGTAGATGTGGGATATGGACCGTACTTTTCAATTTCTTCCATCCATCTAGAGCTAATTTGAGGTGCGCAATAACTACACTTAAAATTACACACATTGCCAAAACTTACTTCGACATAACTAGGTATTGCATCGTCGTCCCAAGGCTTGCTGACAATATCGTTAATATGTGGAGCCGCCCATTTATCGGCACTCTTAAAAATTCGATCACTTAGGCTGTTGCTGTCATCCTCGACTCTCCAGCAGTAGTCACACTCGCCTGGACGTTCGCCTTCCAACATAAGTCTACGCTGTTCTTTTTTAAACTGTGTATTATGTAGTGCAGAAGGATTTAGGGCCAGCTCGTCTAAGGGAATTTTATGTGTTGGCGGGTGATGGCAACTATGTGTATGTCCAGTTTGCAGATGCATAGTTACCTGCTTCCATTTTGCCGCGCAGAACGATGGACTTATTTTATTAAGTTCATCTCTAAATTCAACTATTGGTATATGTATATTTTTTATCAAGTCCACAAACTCTGTCTAATTTTGATAAGGCGAATCATCATAGCCTCGTCCTCGTCCTCGTAAGCCTTTTCAATTTTTTGAAGTTCATCAAGAGCTAGTCGGCTAGCCTTTTCAAGTTCGGGACTTTTATCGCCACTCCAACTTAATTTGCCATCATTAGCTTCACGGCTGGCTTCACAGTAGGCAGTCCACCCACTGATCTCGTAAGGATCTGGACGATTGCGATAGACAGTAGTCCACCAAGTGTATAGCTCGATAATTTCTTTAGCCGCATTGGCTTGGTATGTGGGTTCAGCTAAATGCTTTTCGCCCTCTTCCAAAAACTCTTCGTTAGTAAGAGTACTGGCCCATGTTAAATAGGCCAAACCAGCTTCTGGGCAACGCCAAGTGCGCCAGCGTAACCATCCGCTACGATACCAAGGAACATTGTACTTTACTCGTTCCTCTTCATTCCACATACAATAATGCCATGCTTGTTCTACTTCAACGAAATCCACAAGCTCTTTAAAAAGACAAGGGAGAAACCGATTACCAACGTCACACCAACTGCCAGGGCGGATATCGCGAGGGTGGGCAGTAAGAGCATGACTCTTACTAACCCAACGATTGTTGATGTAGTATCTGACGTCATTTAGTTTGTCCATAGGATAGTTTATAAAATTTTGAATAGCATCTAATGCTTCTTCGGCTATCCAATAACGGATCGGATGTGCGGCACCAGCAGTCTTATACCATTCGTTCCATTCTTCGCTAGTGCCACAACCTAACTTAGGAGTGCCACGAAGCCAGTCTGCGAATTTCGAACATGACCAATAATTACTTCTCATTCTTCCACCTTATCTATTCCGTAGAAACTTTGAAACGGTATTTTATATACCGAATATCTTAATGCTTCGCTGACAGTATCGAAATACCTTACTTTCAGTTGTCCAGTTGTTGACCAAAATCTTAACTTATACATTAAATCTTCTCACCTACATCAAATCCTCTAAATCTTAAAAATCTAGGAAACCTTAACGAGTACGACCCGTCTTGATTTTGTGTAATAGCGTCTGCACGTACTTCGACAATATTACCGATAAGGTTATCCCGATCGGACCAATAAGCATCGCGATTATCATCGGTAAATCCTGATCCGACATTGACTCTAATAATTTTACCATCATCTTCTCCCTCGCATACAAATGCACCTAGTTTACCTACGTTACGACCTGTACCTTCTTCTACTTCTTTAACTTCTAAAGACACTTCAATAAATGGTTTCAATTTTAACCATGCTGTACTACGTTTACATTCATAAGGAGCAAGTGGATCCTTAATCATAATACCTTCGTAGCCACCGTCGATTGCCTTTTGGTTAATTTCTTTAAAACGCTTTTGACCTTCTGCTGTATCCAAATCAACCAGTTCGTTTGCAACACAGGTAACATTGGGCAATAGGGCTTGATTAGTCTCTACCCAGAACTTAACCATTTGACTACGTGTAGTTTGGTCTTTCTCGTAAATACCTTTTTCAAAATCTTCTAATGGTAACACATCAAATAAGTTAAGGATAGCATCGTCACTTTGTACATCACTCTTACGATGTACCTGCTTCATCAAATCTTGAAAACTAGACGACATAATTTCGCCATCTAGTACAACGTCCATGCTTTTGCTGGAGCCTTTTTGTTTAATTACCGAACTAATCTGTTCTGCTATGTGAGGGAAGTTAGCAAGTTCCTTACCGTTACGACTAAACATATCGACGCGGCCATCTGCACGAACAATAGTGATAACACGAACCCCATCAAGTTTAACCTCAATAAGTTTTTTGCCCGAGACTTTATTTTCATGATTAGCACTATCGTGGGCAAGCTGGCAACCAAACACAGGAATACTGTAATCAGCATATTTTTTCTCTACTACTTTGTTAATTGTTTTTTCGCTTACACCACAGCGTAAGTCTTTGATTAAAATTCTACGATACCAACTGTTCCACTCTGCTTTGGTTGCTGACTTCATCATCGTTTGAATCATGTCGCGAGCTGTATTACCTGTGACATTGCGACTGACAAAGCCAGTAATAGCGAGAGTAAAACTGTCCCAAGGTAAGCCAGGGCCGTCTTCATCTTGTTTCTCCGGTATTTGTTTAAGTCCAAAAGTAATCATTGGATCTAGTGCAAGTCTGCATCCTTCGAAGAATTCATTATTGCCTTCTTGGGCAATAGCTTCGATGATAGCCTCTTTGTTTAAACGACTAGGATGGGTTTCTAACGCCCAAATATGGCTGGCACAAACGCTCATGTTGACTCCAATAATTAACTGTACAAGTGTATATTATACAGTATAGTTATCAGTATGTCAACCAGAGGCTTGTTCTAAATGGTGTGCCGTAGTAGGCATTTTCTAATTGACGCATAATTAAATTTCTCATTCTGCGTACAATAGGATGATTGTGATTCCAATCAAAAATTTTGAGATATGTGTACCAAGTCATATTCTTATGACGTCGACATTGGTTTGAATCTAGATAATGTCCTATACGAGTTGGATCGTAGCCAAAACGATCAATTAATTCGCAAGCGGCATTAAAAGCATGAGCACCCATTTCATCTGTATCACCGTAGTATTCTTGCTGTTTACGCTCTTTGGTTAACTGGGCCGTACTTTGATAACCTGGAATATTTTTAAATCCTCTGGCTCGGAATTGTCGCATATGGATTATTTCGTGACATATAACATCACTAAATCGAACAGCCATGCGTTTGAAACGATAAGCAGTTATGCGCATTTTGGTTTCTTCAGGATTATAGTTAAAATTGACTTCTATAGCAGGGTTGCCCTTTCGGTCTAAATGGCTATAGTAACACCCGCCCATAAAGATGTAGCCCGGAGTTGTAGGAGCATACAAGCATTTTTTAACCTTAATAGGCAAATGTGCTTTAATGTGCCGATTAATGCGTTTTTGGATTTGATTAGGAGATAGCTCTTTGCCCACTATTTCGCTGTTAAGCGAATAGAACATAGAGTACAGGTTACTGCGGGTTAGTTCTGACCAATTAAATGGTAGTTGGGCCATAGTACACTCCTAGACAATACTATTTATATTATACTATGGCTACCAATTATATGCTACTATTAAGGTTGTCCTTTATTTGAATTTCACTAGGACTATACTCATTAAGTATATACTTTATCTGTTCTTTCGCCAGTTGGCGTTTGGGGTGATTTATATTTCCGATAACATCATAATCGCTGAAATTATCCCACGTTCCCCAATCATCTAATTTACTAACTGTTCCAAAAAAATTATATTTTCGGCATAAGGCAGCAAAATTTATTAGATCCCCTGCATTAGCAGATTGTAATACAAATTTGAGAGAAATATTAGCATTTGGTAATATGTGCCTATTCTCGCTTAACCATTTTAAATTATACTCAATATCTTGGAATTTTCCAGGCTTCCTTACAACCTCATAAACTTCTTTAGATCCAGCGTCTATGCTTATTTTTAAATCTGTAATTCTAGATGCAATTTTAGTTTTTGACAACAGTTTTTTTAAAAGAAGTCCATTAGTTTGGAACATAAAATATTCAGTATCTTTTGGTTCCCAATTTAGAAATAATGGTCGGAGTATAGTACTAGCAAATATGTCTCCGCCCGAAGTTGTAATTGTTATAGGTTTATCAAATTTTTTAACTAAATTTAATATATGATCTATAATAGTTTTTCTACGATCGAACTCTGGACCAACAGTAATGTTCATAGCACTACGTCTGCAACTAGGGCATGCTAGATTACAACTTTCGTCTACATCTATACTTAGAAGATAGTTAGTTAAAATTTGATTTGATTTTAAAATACCACAGTGCTGAACGGCACAATTGGTAAATCGCCTATCCACCATTATATCTTTTTGTATCTCTTTGGCAACCTCAGATTGCCATATATCTTCCAATTGATCAAATTCAGTAATTTTACCTACAGAGATTGGAAGAAATACTTCACAGGTACAAATATGACTATCTCCCCGCCAATCTATACTTAAGGCTCGGGTTGGAATATTACAATTAAATTTTGGAATATCTAAAAAATCAATCCCCCTTGGATATGACTCCATAGCGGGATGATTTTTATATTGCTCAATTAATTGTATTTCGATATATTTTTTTGCATCTGTCATTAAGGGCGTTTTGTAATAATCTCGTCAACCAACCCAAAATCTACAGCTTCTTGGGCACTCATAAAGTTATCACGTTCCATAGCATTATAAAACTCTTCAAAAGTCTTGCCCTTGCTATTATGGTCTACGTAAATTTGGGTTAAACTTTGCTTCATTTTTAGGATCTCTTTTACTTGGATTTCCATGTCTGTAGCTTGTCCACCAGCACCGCCACTAGGTTGATGAATCATGTGGCGAGCATTAGGTAGCATTTTACGTTTACCAGGAGCGCCAGCAGTGGCGAGTAAACTACCCATTGAGCAAGCCTGTCCCATAACGATGGTCGAGACATCTGGCTTGATGAACTGCATAGTATCGTAAATTGCCATACCAGCGGTAACAACACCGCCAGGGCTATTAATGAAAAAATTAATATCCTCATTACCTTGACTTTCTAAGAAAAGTAGCTGTGCTACGATTAAACTTGCTGAGTGTTCATTAACATCTGTGTCCAGCATGACAATTCGATCCTTAAGCAATCGACTGTAAATGTCATAACTACGTTCTCCACGAGCTTCTTGCTCGATTACCATTGGTACTAAATTAGGCATTGTGTTCCTTTTTAATAAATTGTTCTAATTCGGGAGGAGTCCACCCTACTGGCTTTAATACTTTGCCATCTTCACGTTTACGAACCTTGCCAGTTTCTTTATCAATTTTGGCAAAGTTTGTATTCATAACTTCTTTCCATGCACCTTCTGCATCTGCACCCATACTATGGATAGCACCGATGGTAACAACTAAAATATCAATCAACGCATCCAAAGTTTCTACTTTGTCATTGTTGTTGATAGCCACAGTTAACTCATCGTGTTCTTCTTTAATCAGACCTACATACATGGCAAACTGTTTAATATCTTCTGTGCCAACAGTTTGATCACAGGCTCGCATAAACTTTTCTTGATCACGAAACGGATTCATATACTTCCTCTTCTAAATATCTTTTTAATTCTTTGTCGGTGGGCTCTACTGAGTAGTTATTTTTAAAAAATATTTCATAACTATCACTACCATATTTTCCAATGCCATATAACTTTTTAGCATCTTCACCGTCCCAGGTCAAGTAATCTTGGCTCATACGAACTAGTCGTTCATAACGAATATTCATCATGCCCAATGGTGCTAGGATAGTTTTCACAAAGTCCTCGTCAGCACGGAGTAATGCTTGAGGTGTAGGAAACCAATATAGGAATTCTGGCAAGGTCAGTTTAACCGGTTTACGACTAGTTTGGTTTAGCATGATAACACCTACCATGTGTTCCCACGCATTTGAGATCTGTTGCTGTACCATTAGGTCATCACGTAGGGGTTCAAAGAATTTCATTCTGCTGGCTCGTAAGTGGCATCAAAGATATCTGGCTTGCAAGCGTAGAACTCGCCTTGCACACCTCGAATAATCCAATCGCCTTCTGTGGCAATATGCTTGACAGTTAAATGGACACCATCTTCTAGTGTGCCAATCTCTGCTTCGGCAAGTGCGCCAGGATGGCGTTCTTTTCGAACATTACCCAACGCATCTCCACAAAATGATTTTACGGCAATCATTCCCTGTTCATCGTAGGTAAATCGAACTGCTTCGATTACTACAGGTTTTTTTCTAAACTTCATTTGTTTCCTCTATGCCTTCATATTCGGCAAGTTGTTTCTTGTATACTTCAAGTTGTTCAATCAAGTTAGTAATGCCGCCATAGTTCATGCTAATGGCACTATAACCCATTTTAAATTCTAACCTATTATCACTGTTCATTCCTAATGAATAATAGGTAACTGGAGGCTTCTTAGGTTCTGGAGGCGGCTCTACCAATTTTGGTGGCGACGCAGGAAACGGCACTACATTTTTTGGCATCTTATTTTTCTTAAACAAATCAAACATTGTGTTCTCTTTCATGTTAAGCCAGCGAGCTAGCGGATTACATACTAACGGTAAAGCTACCATAACAAGCCATACCAACTCTACAAGCATAGTATAGTCTCTGTAAGGACTAAGAGCAACCAGTACGGTTACACTAAGATAAAGAACACCGCTCCAGAAGAGCCAGTGTCCTCCGGAGCGAGCAAACAGTTTCATATTACTGTAGAGCGATTGGGCTTACAATAACACGAGGCTCAACATAAATTGGTTTAGCCTTGCCATCCTTGTGATCCACGCACAATACCCAAGTACCTTCAGCTGATGCCGGTGAGTACAATCCGTTTGGATCTGCTTGTGGTAGTGTTACATAACCGTGAGTACCATCTCCACCAACACGCATTGGATTGGTATACTGTGTAGCATAAGGTAAGCCATAGCCAACTGAATCACACAATTTAGTCAATTGGTTATTCATACCAACCAAATAAGTTGTAGTAGGGACACTACGATCACGCAATTCAAGAATGTCTTTGAACATACGCTTTTCAGCAAAGTTAGTGATTGCTGGCATACCAACTGACTGTACAGCCTGTAGGCTCAGTTCTTCTTGCTTCTTACGTTCAATCTGTGTAGATGTCTCACGGGGAGCATCACATGCTGTAAGAGCGGCCACAAAGGGCAATACCAATAAAAGTTTTTTCATTTTACTTTCCTCCAAGTGCGAACCAAGTACGGTCGCTTTCGTTTTCTAAAAAATAACAATATGCCCAAGGCATTCCTCGATCTTGTGGATCTTCAAAATCCATCTTGGGCTCAGTTCTTACACCTAGTAAATCAGGCCATTTTAATTTCAACCAATCATAAAATTCAATTTTAGGATTTGAATTCCTGTATTCAGTATGAAGATCGTCGTGCCCTAAATCTTCTAGTTCGATTCTTTTCATTTCCCTGCTCGCAGATCGTTGTAAAAGTTACGAAGGTTGGGAGGCATTTTATCCTCAGGGTATACACTAAAACGGTGTAACACTATAGCACGGAGAGCATCTTTATGATCCTTGTCCGCCGCGATATAATCCATTTGGAGATTTTCCAAATCACGGATCATACCATCATTGTACTGTTCACTTTGTTTGAACACTTGATTATCCACTGCACGATACTTTGGAGCAAAATATTGGTAAGCAAAAAAGCTACCAAACATAGCTACAACGATAAGAGCTACCCAACCTACTACGATTACTGAAATTTCTTTAAACATACGGTTCCTTAGTTTTTGTCTAGTTCTTTAAATGCTTCTGGAGCACGAGCGGCCGCGATTTCTCGTTGACGATTTGCATCTTTGGCCTTACGCAGAATGTTAGCGTCACCGGTTGGTAATGCTACCAATACGTATACACGGAAACGGGTACCTTCTGCTACACGTTTGATTTCTTTAATTTCTACACCTGTAAGGTCAACTGACTTACAGCTGGTCTTTAACGCCATTTCACTCATTTCGGTGCTAGTGGCTTCTGAATCTGTACGATATATTTTAGTTTGTTGACTTGCAGTACCGCCAGCCATCATACAGATTTTACCGTAGGCATCTGCTTTGGCTTTGATATCAGCCATACTAAAATCCGCACTAACAGCCGAACCGCCTTCATAGACTGCACTATTACTAATTGGAGGTTCTATCATCCACTTAGGTGCTTGACTAATTGCCTTTTCAACGTAACGTTCTTGACGTTCACGTTCATTGTCAGCACGTTTCTGATACGGATCAGTTGTACCACAAGCCGCTAACACTGCAATTACCGGAACTAGCAATAAAATCTTTTTCATTATTTTCCACCCATCTTTTCTTTTGTCCATTCTGCGGACGATTGAATATCCTTACCTACACCTGCTACTGTCGAGCAAGCGGCAAGGGCTGAAACCAAAATCAATGCTACTACGATTTTCATTTTGCCAACTCCGTACTTTGTGTCTTAACTGTGTCTACACCTTTATCAAGCATCTTAGCAATACCGCTGAAACCAACAGTAGCCAAGACCAATCCAAAAATAGTGCCTGCTATAAATGCCTTCATATGTGCCTCTCTGTGTGTTTAAAATTTAATTATACTGCCTAAGTTACCACTTGTCAACCACTATCCAATTATCGCCATTGTTGATTTGGCAAATAACACCATAGTAGTCTCTAAGCTCTTTGTTCAAAACGGTATGTTCAGAAAACATACGACATTTGGTATTGTGATAGGTAAAGTACTTGTCCAAATTAGTCTTGCTAACTTCGCTCTCTAAGATAGTATCACCTACATGAACTTTAGTATCAATAGGGTCACCTTCTTTGCAAATGGTCGCAGTTTCGGATTCTACCTTGCCATTTCGTTCAATTGTAACTTTGGTTGTTTTACATTCATCCGCATGTGATGCGGAGCAGTAGCCCAACCCTGCTACTAGCACTAGTATTGTAAAATATTTCATGATTTATTACACTTATAGGCAAACCACCAGATAGTTGCCTTCAATCTGCTGTTGTAAAGGCGATCTGGTTCGGATAGATTATCTGGGTCTAGATCAAAATGTTTAGCACGTTGTAGTGCATGTAGTTGATCTAATTGTTTGTCTGCTAGAGCACAGCTAGGTTGATAATGAAGCAACTCGTCATAGCTTAGTACCCTAAACGATTCCGAGTTAGCTTCATTACAGGCTGTGAGCAATAGTGCTGTTAGCAATACAGCATACTTCATTTTGAACTTTCTTGTAGTTACAATATAGTTATTATAAATGAATTATCGGTACTTGTCATCCAGTTCGACATTCGAAAGTCCAGCAATGGTTTGGAACTTTTCAAATGCTTTCTTAGCGGCAGGATTTTTGGCTAGCTCACTATTTGGTAAGACTGCTTCTAACCAAATCTCTGGACGACGACTTGGGTGTGCGCCAAACTTACGAGGCTGATGTAGTTTACCAGTTTCCCAAAGTTCAATGCTGACACTACGGAATTGGTCCTCGTCATGATACCCAGCCCACTCTGGATTACTGTGGCTAAAGAATCCACGGCTATAAGCATTATCTGTACCACCACCGTATCCTAACCAAATACTCGACCACTGTTCGTCATCATGCGGATCAAAGTCCGTACGAGTAATCAAGATAAGGACATCGTCGATGTTCACTTTACCGTCGACGATATCTCTAACACAGCGACTATAACTTAGTCCAATTTTCATTTTGCTTCTTTCGCTAGTTCTTTATACCCGGCCCAGCTGGGATGAATATTATCTGCTTGAACATGATTAATTGGCAACACGGTGTCACCAAAGTCTTTAGCAATTATATCTACAATAGATTGAATCTCTAAAATATCTACACCACTTTTGGGATTATTTGCGTGAGGCATAATCCAATATACTCGCTTGCCTTCTACTTTACGGCGAACTCGCATTAGTTCTTCAAATGTGTTGACACCACTGTGATCATTAGTACCTAGACTAATAATCACAGTTTCTGCTGGCTTAACATTGTTAGCGTAGTTTTTATTCCACTGCCAACTGTTAATGCCACCTTTGCCAACCAGCTGACATTCAGGTTTAAAATGCTGTGTCCCCACAGCAATACTATCGCCGATAATCAAACAGTCAATCATGGTTTTGTAGCTACCACGCCTAGGTCATTCTGAAGTTCTAATTCAGCTACCCGAGCTTGTAATTGTTTAACGGCATCTTCTAGTTTTTCAACATGGGTAGCAACCTGAGCCATAAACTCAGATTGATTAGCCCCTGTTAGGCGTAGCATCTCTGGAACGCTTGGTGGTGTTAAGTTTTCACTCATTTAAATCTCCAATAAAATGTTAGGGTTCCAACCTGTGTCTTCGTTGTAACCATCGTTTTCGTAACCACGTGGATTACATACTACTCTAGTCTGACCAATGACATAATCGAACGGATGATGAGTATGTCCATGTGTCCACAATACAACCTGTGGGTGATCCAAAATGAACTCACTCAAGTCACTGTGGTAGCCACCGTTCATTAGCTTGTCATCGCCATACATTGGATGGCAACTTTGAAAGCTAGGACTATGATGTCCGACTACAACACACTTCTTATCCTTGTTTTGCTCTAGAACAATCTTGATGTAGGCAAGAGTCTTGTCATGTCGAACTGCAACATCTAACGCACTCATGGGAGCATAGCTTCTAAAGTCGTTACGGATGATACGAAAGTCGTTCATCATACCTTCGATAGCATGCATGGTGAGTGGATCACGCTTGTTCATGTTGGTCCAAAGTGTACCGCCTACAAACACAACATCGTCGATGATCTTAGTATCCTGTTCTAACATATAGATGTTAGGGAACTTGGCAACTTCGTCACGCATATAATCGATACCAGCATAGAACTTGCCGTTGTAGAATTCATGATTTCCCATGATGTAGATTACATGAGGAAACTGAAAACTACAACGCTTCAAAAAGTCACGGAATCTTTGAGCACGTTCTTGCCTACGACCCAAACCAGTACCATTAGCAATAGCCCGTTGATCACTTGTATTGCTCAACTCTGGATGGTCGTGGAGATCCTGTGCGATCATAATGTCGCCGCCGAGGATCAAAACGTCATAGTTGTTGTCGTTTTGAATGTTGATATCGCTAAACTCCAAATGGAGATCGCTAACTAATTTGATTCTCATCTAATTCCTCTTCTGGTGTGTCATAGTCTTGACCACCGTGTTCTACACATACTGTTTTAATCCACCCGCCACCTGTGCTTGTGCCTGGCTTGCCACAAGTCTCACAAGTGACACCTGACATTGATTCTGCCATGCTCACCAATCCGCGAATATAGTCGTCACCACCTGAGTAGTAGAAGCGCAATGTACCAAACTTTTCTTTAACTTGATCCAATGTTACTTGCGTAATAGTTTCGGGAATAACTATAGGGTACCGATCAATAAGCTCTTGTCTACGCTTTTCTTTGTACTCTTGGTTAATCATATCCTTGTACTCTTCATCAAACAATGTAGAGTCTCCAGCTTTGAGCTGTTCAGACATTTGGTTAAATTTGATAGCAACTTCACGCTGTCTAATCTTCCAATCAATATGATTTTGGATATTACCCATGAGCTGATTAAGAATCTGGAACCAACCGTCTCCACATTCAAAGCCCCAACACATACAAGTTTCCATCATATCCTTGTTTCGGTTTACCATCATCTTTGGATAAACCTTGCATAGGTATTCGTCTAGTTCTCTTTTCATCTAATAAACCTCTTTGTTTATAACGTATTCTTCTTTAGGCCATTTGGCTTTAAATTCGTCTGTTTTAATATATTCATTGTATGCCTTAGCATCAAAAAACACTTTGGTAAACTCTGTTTTATAACTACCAATTTTGGTAATTGTTAAGTAAACCGATTTAGCTGTACCTGCCATATATCGCCCTAAGTTAGTATTATAGTATTTTACATGAAAACGTATCGTTTGTCAACTGTGGCTAGATGATAATATATCTTTTTGGCTAACTTTTTAGTTAGATGATTTAGCCCAAAATATTCCATATATGCTCGTAAGGTTGGGCTAGAAAAAACTGATCCTGTACGCATCTTGCTCATTCTGCTAATTCTAGTTAAATTGCGTTGAGCTCTCTGTGGATCCATTACTCGTAATAGTTCTATAGCAATACTAAATGCGTAGGCATCTAGTTCGTCATAATCGGACAAATACTCTTCGTAGGGACTGCTTTCATGCCCACCAAACATACAATGATCCCTGCGCATACTTTGGTACTGGTGTCGGAATTCATGTACGGTAGCATCAAAAATTTCTGTAAGGAACAGGGTAATCTGTCGATCTCCAAATTCTTCATCACCGTTCAGATTGTGATAAACTATAACTTCAATAGCTGTTTCCATATTGGAATCGTTTTCGGCATCGTAATAGGCCATGACATACCACTTGTCTACGTCTAGAGATTTGTCACGCTTTGTTTTAATTGCTATGTCAAAGTTATGATCTTTGAATACTTTGCGAGTACGAACTATTAATTTTTTAAAGGTAGTGTGCTGAGGACTCGTCTCTCGAACTTGTCTACATACATTAAACACACGTTCGAGAATTATGTTCATCTTTACAACCTATAAGTTACTCTACCTTTTGTTAGGTCATATGGGCTAACTTCTAAACGAACGTTATCTCCCAAAATGATCCTAATCTTATTTTGTTTTAACTTGCCTCCCATGTAGCATAGTAATGGGTTGGGCATGTTTTCAACTTTAACCCGAAACATATTTCCGGGTAGTACTTCGTCAACTGTGCCTGTTAGTTCTATAATATCGTCTTTAGCCATTGTTTACTTTTTGAATAGTCCAACTTCCGTCTTTATTGTCGGTCCACTCTAAGGTGTCTCCTTCTTTCCATCCTTGGGTTTCTAATAAGTCATCGGGAAACGGCAATAATAAATCACCTGTTTCCGGATCTTCTTCTATGGTTACGGTCCAATGTGTCATATCAGTATTTACTCTTAAACTTCGTCATCCTCATAAGGAACTGGTCGCCAGCCTAAACGGTTCAAATCCAGTTCAATTTCTTCAGTCACAACACCTTCTGGTACATAGCCTTTATTACCCTCTTCATCGCCATTGCCCAGTCCACCGCCAATACCGCTACAGTACCAATCGATGTAATCACCTTCTTCACGCATATCAGCAATTATACCGCCAGAGTGCCGCCAAGAGCAACTCCAAGTTTCACCTTTCATTTCCTGCCAAAACTCTCTGCTTTGCCAAGTCATGTTGCACATGGCCGCATATAAGTTTTGAGCATAAGTGTCACTGGCTTTGACTTTATCGCACATTTCTTTCGAACTACGCAAATCGTATTCCATATTGTTCTTTTGCCACTTTGGGTCTTTTAGATTTTCTTCGTCTTGTTCACGCCAAGTCTTGTACATGGCCACATAGTCGGGATTAGGCTCCTTGCCTTCTTTCTCACAGCGTTTGACATACCCTTCTTTTTGAAAGGTATGTCGTTCTGGACTTGATGCTACTTTTTTCATTTATGGAAATTACCTTGAAAACAATGTCTAGTTTCGTGTCCTAGTTGATGCATTGTAGCACTTCTTGAAGTGATAATAGTGCATACATCTTGTCCATTCTTTGCTTCCCAGAATGAGCAGGCATCTACACCAAACCCAAATCCGCCAAGCCCACGCTTGCGACTTTCTGCGTTACAGCGAGCATTTACATCATCAACTGGAATCCAGCTAATGGTAGATTGCCTAGTAAAGTTATTACTTGTAGGGAATTCTACTTCTGCGCTTTCACTATATGCAAATGCCTGTGTGCTTACTAGAACTGCTAGAACTACTAATGCCTTTTTCATATGTGCCTCTGTGTGTTAATAAAATGGTACAGACGGAAGGATTCGAACCTTCAAAGTCGCTCTAAGAGCTAGACCCTTGCCCTCCGTTCGCCGAAGCTACTAGGAGGAGGTTTACCAGATTACACTCACGTCTGCATTGTTATTGTACTGTCATACTTAAATAATGTCAATGAACTTTAACTCTATTCCCTTACACAATATTGTTGCTTTTGGGCAACAGACTATGTTGGATCGTCCATTATTTAACATAAGTTGGATATTGGGCAGATTTTGTAATTACAAATGCTCATACTGTTGGCCCTATGCTCGTAGTGATCAGCCCGATCACCAAACATTAGAAGTATACAAGTCTACAGTAGATGAGATAAAACGTCAAGCTCGTTTGAATGGATTCACCCAATTTCACTGGAGTTTCAGTGGTGGCGAACCTACAGCATACAAACAGTTGCCCGATTTAATAAAACATCTAGATGAATTAGAAAGTCCGTATCAAAGTATACACATGACTACTAATTTAAGTCCTGGAACTAGTTGGTGGAAGAATTGGTGTAATATTACAGCACCCTTACAGCGAAGAAGTATCACAGCCAGTTTTCATGCCGAACATGCTAAAGAGCAAGAATTTGGGGACAAGTGCCTACAGCTAATAGACGACACAGTACATGTAACTATTAATCAAGTTATGGTGCCTGAGTTGTTTTTTGAAACCCTAGAGCGTTGTGAACGTTTTAGATCTCGTGGGATTAATGTAACACTCAAACCACAAAGCAATGACTCTGCTACTGCTATTGTAGATGGGTATACTCCTGACATGATTAAAATTATGCAGAACGATTTTGAACAACAAGAAGGACATCAGATTAGGTTAACTGACGGTGAGCATGATTACTTCATCGATCAAGCAGAAAGATTCAACGCACTGGGTTTTAACAGTTTTACCAATTGGAATTGTAATAGTGGGTATCAAAGTGTTATAATAAAAGGTACGGAAGTTAAACGTGCTTATAGTTGTCACGAAGAGCCGTTGGGCAAAATAGAAAAATTTACTTTGTTTTCCAGTCCTAAAAAATGTGTGACTACTAGATGTGTCAGTAGTGCTGACAGTAAGATACCTAAAAGTCGAGATTACTAATGTTTGATAGCATTTATCAAAAAATTAAAAAAAACAGTTTCCTTCCAACTGCTACGACTTTTTCTAAAAATTGGGCATCAACAGACGACGAAGCGACTTATAAAAAAAATTTAGAAATCCAACCGGCTGATTGGCCTTACCGAACCAAATCGGTAACTTACACAGTTAATTCTGAAAATTACAGGACTAAGGAATTTAAGGACATCGATTGGTCTAATTCTATAGTTATTTTTGGATGCTCGCATGTATTGGGAATAGGGTTAGATGATAAGGATATTATATCTAGTCAACTAGAAAACATTCTTGATATTCCTGTAATCAACATGGGAGTTAGCGGGTCGTCGATGTTATTTAATTTTCACAATTTGTTAATCCTTAGGGACGGATATCCTGCTCCGTTAGCAGTAGTAATGATATGGCCTACTTATAATAGAATAGTCGAATATACTCAAAAGAAGTTAACACATCACGGTGCTTGGAATCTTGGAGAAAATATGTTATTAGATGCATACAATCAAGATAACAACGCAAAGATTAATTCGGTATTTATAAGTAAAGCAAGTAGCATATTGTGGAACGGACGTAGTAAATTTTACCAATCGTCTTGGGATGAGGATACGAGTAGAATTCTCAATTGTGATAAATTACCTAAAATAGGTCAAGAGCTAGATAAATTTTATAGACCGGCAGACTATGCTAGAGACATGCGACATTTCGGTGCTGAAACTGCTCAAGCTACTGCAAAAATAATTGCCAAAAAATTAAAATTATGAATATAGATACAGAACACTTACATCACTGGATGCAAGCTATACGTCAAAGTCCAGACCCTGCACGAACTATGGATGCCTTCTGGAGTGGCCAACTTAAAAGTAAAGAATGGCTAATCAGTAATTTAAATAATCACGTACATCATGATCAAGTAAGTATTGAAATACACGGTGGTTGGGTTGGTGTACTAGCTAGTATGCTCTTTCAGAGTAATATACCTGTGAACAAAATTTGTAGCATAGACATAGATCCTTCAGTGGAACCTATTGCTGTGCTTATGAACAAGAAAGAAGAAATAGAGGGCAGGTTCAAAGCAACAACTGTAGATATGTGTAGTCTCATATCATTTGTAGATATTGTTATTAATACCAGTTGCGAACATATTTCTCAGCTACAGTACGAGCAATGGCTACGCAATAGAAATAACGATCAACTATTGGTGTTACAGAGCAACAATTATAAAATAGAAGAACATGTAAGAACAGCCGATAGCTTGGAAGAATTCGAAGAACAAAGCCATATAGATGTTGTATGGGCGGGAGAACTAGAATTACCTCTATACACACGTTATATGCTTATTGGAAACAAATTATGACAGATTTATCTAAATGGATTGATTTTACAAAATTATCGTCGTCTGATGCTAAATTTTTACGTGCAGTTCCAGACTTAATTGCTATTGAAGAATGGTCTGGTTTAATGCCTTGGCAATCTATTGAAACACCTATTCAAAAAATATGGAAACAGTCTTCACTAGTCGAATTGCAAGAAATGTTTGCTTCTGAGATGAAACATCAATATGGTTATAAAATTCCCGGCAGGTACGAAGTGCGGTCGGAACATGAAAGGACAGAATCGTTAACCGCAATTAAAAATAAACAAACTTCGTATCAAATGGCCGATATCGATTACGACATAAACAAATATGGGTTTCGTGGCGATTTTGATTTAGAAACTAAAAATAATTCTATTGCTTTTTTTGGATGCAGTGTTACATTCGGAGTTGGAGTGGCCGAAAAAGATTCCTTTCCAGTATTAATAGGAAAAGGCTTAAACATGCAACCGTTTAATTTTGGAGTACCGGGAGGTAGTTTTGCCAAGGCAGTACGGTATTTTAGATTGATATCTAATTTTAAAAAATTTGAGTATGCTATATTTCTGTTACCCGAGATATCAAGATTGGAGATACCAACTGAGGATGGCATTACAAATATAGCACCTAACTTAAAAAAAGATGAAGACTATATACGAAAAGTGTATAGTGTGTTGCCTGATGAGTTTTTAGAGTATGATGTTCTAAAAAATATCTTGTACTGTATTAGTATCGCAAATCAAACTAATACTAAAATTTATTTTTCAAGTTGGTCTCCTTCAACCTATAATTTGTTGTATAATTTTTTAGGAGAAGATTCTAATATGCTAATTCCTTATTTTGAAAACTTAGGAGGCAAACACGAAAATACTTCCGAGTTTGGTAGGGATGGGAAACATCCCGGAGCATCCAGCCATTACCAATTTTATAAAAAAGCAATGGAATATATCAATGTTTAAGTTTGATGAGCTAAGACAAATCCATTTAGAGATTACAAACAACTGCCAAGCTCGTTGTCCTATGTGCAGTCGCAATAATCACGGCGGTATAGAAAATCCATTAATAAAAATAAAAAACTGGACCCTAGAACAGTTTCAAAATACTATCAACCAAGAAGTATTGGATCAAGTTGAGGCCCTATACTTCTGCGGTAACTTCGGTGATCCGTTGCTGAACAATAATTTAATTGGTATGGTTGATTATACAGTTAATCACAAACCTGATATAGAAATTAGAATACACACTAACGGCAGTCTTAGAAATGTAAGCTGGTGGGAACAACTTGCTCGAGTATTGCCTAAAAATCATGTAGTAGTATTTGCCATTGACGGTCTAAGTGACACACATCATTTATATCGTATAGGTACAGATTATAATCAAATACTTCGTAATGCAACAGCTTTTGTACAAGCAGGCGGAATTGCTGAATGGGCATTTATTAGATTCAAACATAATGCACATCAAGTAGAAACTGCTAAGAAGATTGCGGCAGAATCTGGATTTCAAAGATTTGTAATGAAAGACAGCAGTAGATTTGTAACAGACAATAAATTTCCTGTACTAAGTTATCAAGGAGTCGTAAGCCATTTTCTTGAACCGGCAACAGAAAGTAAAATTGTATTCATAGATAAAACCGTATTGGATAATTATAAAACAATCGTAGAATCTAGTTCAATCGATTGCTATGCACAGAATAATAAAGAAATCTATATCGATGCTTACGGACATTTGTTTCCTTGTTGCTGGCTAGCAAGTACACCATATAATTATACTGAACCAGGATCAACTATTGCGGGTATTAGACAAGTCATATCTGAACAGTATAATTCTATGATTGAGGACTTTGGAGGTATTAATAAAATTGATACAAAACAACATAGTATTAAAGATATTATAGACTCTACTGCTTATCAAACAGTCTGGGACAAATACTGGTCCAATCCTAAAATGATTACCTGTGCAAGGGCTTGCGGTACTAACACACTGAGTAAACCTAAAGATCAATTTGCACACAGAGAAAACTTATGATTAAAACATCTGCCATTAGGTCATCTAGCGATTCATTTGTAGTCCTGTGGGACACTGGAAGAAGATGCAATTACGACTGTTCGTATTGTGAAGCAACTAGGCATAACAATTACAGCCAACACAAGAGTTTAGACGAATTTAAAAATACTTTTAATTTTATAGAATCTTGGTTAGGGTTGTATAATACAAAACGCAAAAAATCGGTAGGCACTAGTATTAGTTTTTCAGGCGGTGAGCCTACAGTTAATCCACATTTTTGGGAACTAGTTGAACATATCAAAAAACAACCTACGCATTATCATCTAGGATTGACTACTAACGGAGCTTGGGGTAAAGAATATTCAAAACGGGTTGCTGAAAATTTTGGATCTGTGACCATCAGCTATCATGCTGAGGCAGAACAAAATTTAAAAGATCGTGCAATTAAGAATATATTAGCATTAAAAGATTCTTCAGTTAATTTAAAAGTTAATGTTATGTTGCACGTTGATCATTGGGACGAGACTGTTGCGGTATACAATCAGTTAACCGAGCAGGGAATTAATTGTAGCCCTCGCCCGATCGGTGACGGCAATATTGTTCGCAAGGGTTGGTTTATTGATTCCGATGGTACTAACAGAAGAACTAGCCACGAATACAGTTTAGAACAGCAAACTTGGTTTTGGAATCAAATGGGCATTAAAGAAGTTCCTAAAACAGTATCAGAAGGCAACCAATTAGGAAGAACATGTTGCGGTGGTAGGTGTGTAGAAGGAAAAGTCGAAGGAGAATGGCAACCTGTTAAACTTGTTGATACTCGTTTTGAAGATTGGAATTGTATGGTAGATTGGTATTTTCTATATATTGATCAGGAAACAGGAGAAGTCTACCATCATCAGACATGTAAAGCATTGTACGATAAAAAAACAGGATCATTGGGAAACTTGTCTAACTCTCAGAAAATGCTAGACGAATTGAAAGACAGACTATCTCAACCTGTGATCAAATCTATTATATGCCCTAATAGCAGATGCGGGTGCGGAATGTGTGTGCCTAAAGCCTCCAGCCTAGAAGACTTTAAAATCATAAAAGAATCTATCATAAATGTCTAATACATTCTGCCCCTTACCATGGATACATCTTGCTACACGCCCTAATGGCGATGTAAGAGTGTGTTGTACAGCTAATGCAAGTGGTGCAGGTGATGACGACATTAAGGACGCTGGTCTTGTAAAAAAAGACGGGCAGATAATGAATCTTCAAAACCACACCATAGCAGAAGTTTGGAACAGCAATTATATGAAAACAGTAAGACTTCAGATGCTTGCTGGAGAAGCACCTGCTAGTTGTACTAAATGCTATGCTGAAGAACAAAGTGGTATAGCTAGCAAACGCCAATGGGAAACTGTTGTTTGGAGGGAAAGAATAGATGTTGATTCTATTGTTAATAAAACTAAATCTGATGGTAGTCTACCTGTTGATATTCCTTACTTTGATTTACGATTAGGAAACATGTGTCAACTCAAATGCATCATGTGTAGTCCACATGACAGTAGTAGTTGGATCAAGGAATGGAAATTACAATACCCTAAATACAAAACTATTGAGTTAAAACAAGATCAACGCTGGGATAGCGACTTTGATTATACATGGTACCAGAAAAGCAGTTTCTTAGAAGATATGCGTTCAAACGCATCTAATATCCGCGAGCTTTATTTTGCTGGTGGTGAACCATTGCTAATACCTGAACACTATAAGATATTAGAGTTTATGGTAGAAACCGGAGCCGCCAAATTGTGTGTGTTGCGCTATAATTCTAACGGACTAGAATTGCCTGAACGGTTGTTTGAATTGTGGTCATACTTTAAAGAAGTTAAGTTTAACTTTAGCGTTGATGCTATAGGAAGCCGCAACGACTATATTAGGTATCCTAGCAAGTGGGGTCAGGTCACTGCTAACTTAGATCGATTAGATGATACTCCTAATAATATTACAGTAAATATAGCATGTGCTGTTCAATTATTGAATGTACAATCAATTCCAGATCTAGTACATTGGAAGGAAAGTAAAAATTTTAAAAAGATTAACTTACCGCCTTATGGCGCAGGACTAATCGGAACCCATCTAGTGTATCTACCAAGTTATTTAAATGTAAGAGTGTTACCAAAACATTTAAAGAATAAAGTAGAAAAGCAAGTTGAATATTTTTGTTCTCGAAGACATGATGGAGAGTTTAATACAAATCCATATGGCCTACGCCGCTGGAAGGGGTTAGTAGAATATATGAAATCAGAAGATTGGTCACATAAGTTACCAACACTACAGGACTATTTGTTAACATGCGACGAACAACGAGGTACAAGTTTTGTAAACGTATTTCCAGAATTAGAAAATCTATTTAAATGAAAAAAATAATTAAAATTGAAACCACGCACTCTAAACTAGTTAAGATATATTACGACTTGAGTAATGTATGTAATTACAAGTGCTGGTATTGTTTTCCAGGAGCAAATGATGGTTCGCAACCTTGGCCTGATGCTGAAAAAGTTAAACGTGGACTAGAAGCGTTAATTAACCATTATAATAATAGTAATCTAGTTAACGATGTAGAAATAATATTTCTTGGAGGCGAACCTACCCTGTGGCGAGACTTATCTGATGTAATCACATATCTAAAAAGTCGTTGTAAGGTTAGACTTAATATAACAACTAATGGTTCTAGAACTCTACGCTGGTGGAACGAATACGGACAGTATTTTGATAGCATCAATATCAGTGTACATCATGAACGTGCCGATATTGCTCACATAATAGAAGTAGGTAAGATACTACATAAAAAGAAAGTAATCTTTAATACCAACGTAATTATGGATCATACTAACTGGGACAAATGTATGTCTATCTATAATAAGATAATGACATCTACTCCTAAATGGCCTGTGCTAGTAAAACCTTTACACATGGATGGTGTGTTTGATTATGATGAAGAACAAACTAAATTCTTAAAAACGCAATTGAAGAGATGGCCATCTTTAAATAGACTATGGCTGTATATAACAGGAATACCTAGAAAAAAATACAAGGCGTTCTTTAGCGATGGGTCTACTATAACTACTGAAAACCCTAACTTCTTTGGATTAAATTTATATAATCGATTTAAAGGTTGGGAATGTAATGTAGGTGTTAATATATTGTTTATTAGAAATACTGGAGAAATACATAGTTCGTGTAATCAACGATTATGGAATACCGATCCTTATAATATATATGATGATGATTTCCCAGAAAATTTTAAACCTGTTGTTGCACCAGTAATCTGCGATATGCCTGTATGTGGTAGTTGTACAGGCAATACGGCAGTAGCTAAGAGGATGATATCTTAGTAAGAGGAATGTCTGCCGCGCAGGTACAGAAATTACGGTCACAAGTTACGGGTTCGCTAGGGACAACGAAGTTACCTTCATATATGTTGCCAAGACTACCACCGACTCTACAAGTCGCTCTGTGTACATCTCCGTCCCAATTAATCATTAGGCTTTCTATACCTGCGTTGCAAGTCCAACCTTTATACTTGTTAAGATGCAATTTGATAATGTCATTGGCATGCATTTTCTTGTCATTATCAATAACACAGTTTGCTTCTACAGTAGCTTCATATTCTTTAATCCATTGCAAGTCTTCATGATTATATCGCATGTCATCGAATATATCATGATCACCTTCTGTCCAGCGTACACGTCGAACAGCATGTGGAATAGAACTAGCCGCTAGCGCACCTGCAATATAACGAACTCGTTTCATATGGTCTTGATGTGCCATTACATGAACTAATACTTTGCCAGAAAAATATTCATTAACATTTACAATAGTATTAAGTACACGCCTTACATCATATTCCATGTGTACACTAAACACAATTTGATCTGCACGTAGATTAGCATACCATTCGTCTTTACGTGTACCGTTAGTTGTAATACTAACCCAACTGACTCCTTGATTTTTACAGTAATTAACCAGCTCTTCAAACTTAGGATGCACAGTAGGTTCCCCACCTGTAAAACTTATACGAATAGGTTTACCTATTTTTAATAATTGATCAACGGCTGATTTAAGTATCTCTATATCAGTATGCTCACTAGTATTGTCATGTATACTGGCCGGACAATAACTACAATCGTAATTACAACGTTTTCCAAGGTTCCATTCTATCTTAACACTATTCTGATGAGGCCATCGACTGTTAATTTTAATCATAATGTATCCAACTTAGCATGGCTGACTAGAGTGTCATAATATATGTCGCTATTGAAGAATTTAATTTCTTTAATCTTAGCATCATACCCTAACACATCTCTACCCCATTTTAATTTACAAGCATGATTAGGAACATACCAATCACTAATTATTGGATGAAAATCTAAAAATGTATCGGTTACAATAACTTCTCCAAGTATGTAATGCCCTAACGCTAGATTATTTAGGTTATCTAATGGCACATTGTATTTTGAACTTTTGGCCCAGGAATAAAATTGTTTCTCGACTGCCTTAAGGTATGGAAATCCTGCATTAAAAAACATAAGCGTTTCTGAGGTAATATTCTTTTGTATATTTAGATCATCCAGGTTATCGTTAGTTCTAGCAATTTCATCCCAAGGTTTGCCCAATGTAGCAAACCCTAACAATAAATCTCCCCACTTATGATCTGTAGTTAGCCAAAGTTTGTATTCTTCTTTAATAGGAATTCTAACATCTGTTGATTTGTAAAATTTTACAGTAGTATCAAACTCTGTTAAATCGTTATTGTTTTTAGATTCGAGCGCATGTATAAGCAAATTGATTTGAAACTCATCTTCTGTTGCGCCTTCTTTTGCATGATCGACAAATTTACTATGCAACTGATTTAATTTTTCTTGTGATACTGGTAATTCTATAATAGGCTGATTTGTTTTTTCAAATAGATGATTTAACTTTTTTAAAAGTAATTCAACATTTTGCCCGTTAGTAATCCCCATTTTAAAAGAATCGGCGTCGTTATATATGTCTTGCCATATGTGTTGTACAGGATTATCATTTAGATGGTAATGCACAGACAATGTTTTTTGATTTGTTTCGACTACAATCTCAGCTGTGTTACATCCAACTGAATTATAAAATATCTTTTTAAAATCCTGCATAGTCAATAAATTCCGTAGTAACATCAAAAAAACTTTGGTTTCGCGTTTCGTCTAATCTGCGATTAAATTCTATACAATCTTGCCACTTACTACTTTGATCCTGTGCCCACATATAATTAATAACACCGTCTATTTGTTTTAGTGTAAGATCTAACAACATAGGATGTTGCTTTACTAAAGCATAATCTTCTATATACATTTTAGCAAAGTTCAAATTAATAGTAGCTTGTTCTTTAAGATGTTCTGGTAATACTTGAGATGACAATACGTTGGGATAGTTTACCATATTTGTGTAAAATACAATGCCCAACTCATCTAAAAAGTATTTGATCATCTTATCTAAGATCATTATATTGCTAACTTGCACAGCAACAGCGCCTACGATACGACTCACATTAGGAATTTTTTGTATTTCTTTTATATTAGATATCAACTCATTCCAGTTAGCATTACCTCGTATGTACTCATAACTTTCACCCAACCCATCTATACTAACATTAACTGCTACACTTTTAAATGCAGGCCAATAGTCGAATATGTTACGTTTGCCTTTACCTAAACTAGTCAAATTAGTAGCGTATTTGATTTCAATTTGATGAGCATACGGTTGTAACATTTCTAGTATACGATAATGTGTTGGGTCTGTTAGTGGCTCACCACCAGCAAACTCTACACGGCGGAAGTAGGGTAAGAGCTTTTCTAAACTAGCCCACCATTCTGGATTATCTGTAAATTTGTCCAAATATGGACTTTCCATTAATTTAAGATCTTGTATCGTTTTAACAAGGTAGTTATCTTCTTGTTTGTAATACTTTTCTACTACTGCCCAGTCATTCCAACTAGTACTATCTGTAGGGTTACACATTCGGCACTTGAGGTTACACAAATTGTTTAATTTTAGTTCCATAGTAGGAAATTCAAATGGCATTGTGTAATCGTCTTTTAAAGCGTCTAACGCATTAGGATATAAGTTGATACGTGCTTCGGGTATTACACCGCTTATATGACGTTCTCGCAAGGATTCGACGCCCTGATCTTCTAGGTTAAAGCACGGAGCACATTCGGGCGGGCGTATGTTAGTAAGCACTGACTTACGTATGCGTTTCATATCATCGTTATTCCAAATTTCTTCCAAGGAATTCTGTTGTATAAAACCAACAGGGTGGCTACGACAACACACTTTAATTGCCCCGTCTTCTCTAGTAGCGAGCCCTGTGAATGGGTGCATACAAAATGTAGTTGATTTATGTTGCATGTGTTAACTCAATGTAATACAAACCAACGTCATCTCTTGAATATTCTTTGTTAGGAAATATTCCCGTTACCGTTAGTTCAGAATCTTTGATAAATGGTAGGAATGTATCTAGAGAAGATCCGTGTTTATTTTCTTGTAACAAAATTACACCATCATGTGCAAGATGGTTTTTAATATTGTTAAAAAAGTTCTTGTGTGCTTGCCAATTTAGATCTACATTAATTCGCATACCGTGTTTGTCCGTTGAATGAAAGTATGCGGGATTTTCAAAATGCGGAGGATTAGCTACTACAAGATCAAATATTTCGTAGTCTGGTAAACATGATAACTCGCCTCCTAAATATGCGGTTCCTGTACAGTTATTATATTTGATAGACTCTTTAACGCAATCAATTGCAGGTTTGTAAATATCAGAAAAACATACAGAATTGCACAATTTGTTTCCTAATAATGAAAAACCAATAAATCCAGGACCCGAACACCATTCGTAACATTTTTTAAAAATTCTGTCTTTATACCTAGACCGAATGATATCTAAATAATACGAAGACTGAATTATACCTCCACCATATAGCGCATTTTCATAAAACACTTTGATAGATCCTGTGCTGAATATTTTTTTGCTGGTAAAGCTATAAAAAACATTTATAATTTTTTCAGCTATGTCTTTTGGGTATTCATCAAAAGGGGTGCTGGTAATGGATGTTGGGTTAACGTAATCCGGCCAACCTGGTTCTTTAGCTAGATTGTACGCAAGTTTCCATTCATCTTGACTAATTTTTTCACTAATGAGATTGTAATCTATATGCATAGAAATATTTATAGTGTAAAAGTAGCATATAAATATTTCATGCTCATCCCTACACAATATACTATAGATCCAAAACTATTTCAAGAGGCTTGTCGTCAATTGCCTGAAGCCGGAATGAAGACAACTATTAATAAACCAACTGGTGATTTCTTTTATGATTCTTGGGTACTAAAGGACGAGTACAAAGGAACCATTTGGGAAACCATTTATAACTCATTACCTGTTACCAAAGGTGAAGCAAGAATAATCATTTTGGATCCTAATCAATGCTATCAAAGACATGCTGATATAGATGATAGATATCATTTGAATATATTGGGTGAGAACTGTTATCTAATTGATCTAGTAAGAGATATAATGCATCCATTGGCGCAGGATGGCATATGGTATGACATGGATGCCAGCTTCTTACACACAGCGGCTAACTTTGGGCGTCGTGCTAGAGTACAGTTAGTTGTTAGAAAACTATTGAAAAAGAATCGATTAAAAAATCCCGTTGACATAGCCGTAACTACTACGATGTCAAACGCAGATCATGCTAGACACATATTTGACAACACAGTTAGTCCTTGGCTCAATGACGCCAACAAGGCCGGATATATAACCAATTTTAATTATTCATCTATTGTTGTTAAATTTAGTATAGAACAAGATATGTTAGATTCATTAAAACACATACTACCAGATGAGTTCAAATTAGTATGAAAGCAACGTTCATTGGAAATTGTAACACTATAAATTGGCAGGCATTAATAGATGAACTGCAAAATAAGGATGGGGATGTTAGATCATACGGTGGAAACTTTTATCATAATGACGATGGAAGATTTGATGAAATTATAAACTTATGGAAGACTGCTGGATATGATAAATCAGGAACTGTTGAATGGATTAATTATTATCCAGGTAAACATTTCGATGCTTCTGTAATTAAGCAATTTGAAGAATATACTAATACTGAATGTATTAGAGCTTGGATAAGTAAAGTACGTCCGGGCAGATATGCACCATATCACAAGGACATAGATGATGATGAAGAACTATATCTTGCTAGGGGCGAATTAGTTCGATATACAGCACACCCGAGTATATCGGAAAAGGGTCAAGTGTTCATAGTAGAAGATTCTGTTCTTCATTTAGAAGAACAGGGAAATGTATATCAATGGCCCAGCTATCGTGCATACCATGCTGGAGGTAACTGTAGTTTTAAACCTAAATTTTTGTTTAACTTTCTAGGAATTAAAAAATGAAATTTATCGGTAATAGTTTAGAAGCAATATACTGGCCCGAGATTCTTAAAGAATTAAAAAAACAACAAGGACGATTTAGGGGTAGTAATCAACAAGATGATATTCACCACAACTCTAAAGTGTCGGCTCTACGAGATATCTGGATTGAGGCTGGCTACGATGGAGACCATTCAGTTGGTTGGTTAGATTATGATCTACCAAAAGAAATCGTAGAGGACTTTGCTAATTGGCTAGGAGTTATTCCTATTGCAGGGTGGGTCACTAGTGTGCCTCCAGGGTTTGTAGTCCCGTGGCATGTTGATTATACTGATGATGAAGACCAACTAACAAGCAATGGCATAGTTTTAAGATATACTTGCCACATTTGCGAACCAAAGTGGGGACAAGTTTTAGTATTAGAAGATCACCCATTTCATATGGAAGAACAGGGTAATGTATATCAGTGGACAGATTGGCAAGATTGGCATGGCGGAATGAACATGGGTTTAGAGCCTAAATTTTTATTTAATTTTATGGGATATGCAAAATGACGTATTCTATTGATCTAACTATTCCAGGCGATCCACTTAACGATTATAGCATCCTAAATCAAACAGGCACTGAACCTGAAATTTGGTTCGCTAACAATAACCAAGTTAGCAATGAGTTTAGAGATTGGTTAGACAGTTTAGGTCTAGTCATGACCTATCCTCCTTTAATTTTTTATACACCTCCTGGACAGCAGTGCGGTATACACATCGATGGATATGAGATTAGTGACAGAGCGTGTGTTAATTTTATAGTTGGCGGGGAAGGCAGTCTAATGCATTGGTATAAATTAAAACAGATTGTTGCCATTCCTGAACAAGTGGAAACACAAGCAGGTACACCTTATACATTATATAGACCAGAGCAAGTAGAACATGTATATTCTCATGCGGTTAAATGGCCTAGTATTGTACAGACAGGCGAACCTCATAATATTACAAACCATACACAAGGACCGCGTTGGTGTATTAGTTGTGATATAAGTAAAAAAGAAAATCCAGAAAGCGGATTAACATGGGATGAGGCTGTGGAGGTTTTTAAAAAATGGATATCTTAGAACAAGCTAGACTGATTTTAAAAAAAACCGAAATACCCTGGATTGAATTAGATATAAAATTTGATGTTGATGTATGGAAACAACAGATATTAGAAGTAGAACCTTTTTATCAAGAATATAGAGAAAGCAATAGTGAAGGTTGGTCTAGCTGTTGTTTGCATGGACTGTCTGTAGACAAACCATATACAGCCGATAATTATGGATATGATGAGTATAAGGCACCATACTTATATACAGATTTGGCTTATAAAACTCCTATCATTACAGACTTTTGGAAAAATCAATTTCCAGCAGAACGTTATACTAGAATTAGATTCATGAAATTAAATCCGGGCGGGTTTATAGATTGGCACAATGATGGCCAACTCCCCGATGGTGTAGATCCGTTAGACGTAGCGTTACCTATTAATCTAGCTGTGTTACATCCGGGTAACTGTACAATGAAAATTGAAGATAAGGTAGTACCCTGGGAAGAAGGTAAAGTCTTTATGTTAAATGTAAGCAAAAATCATGCGGTGTTTAATCATAGCAGTAAACCTAGAATTCATATGATTGCTAACATTATATTGGGCAACAGGAAAACAGAATTTGCTGAAATGCTTGTAAGATGTTATAATAAAACTTATGATCAAATTTAATAGCACTAATTTTCCATCCAATAAAATTGTTTATATAATTTTAGATAGAACATATACTTGCCAAAATTCTTGGACTGCTGAACTTGTGAAAAATTTAAGTGATTACGTATTAAGTAATATCCTTGTCAAAGGTTACAATGTATTACAAGGTATAGACGAAGATTCTCTTTTAAAAGAAGCAAGCAACAAATATGAGTATGCGGTGGTACTATCTACTGGCACAGAATTTATAAATGGTAATGCGTTTTTTAAACTAGTAGAAGAGTATGTATTACATGCTAAAGATTTTTTCTTAATGGGTCATATACCTGATAGAGATGATGGCTACTATGAATTGCATGAACAATGCTACTTAATTAATCTTAAAAAATATAAAAAATTAAATTATCCAACAATTGGTGAATTTGAATTTTATTCTTCCCACACTCAAGTTGAACCAGTTCGTAGTCCTTACAACATTCATGATGATTACACTCCTGTCTGGGTTAGATGGGGAGAACGCGAGCGAAAATATAAACACAAGTGGCATGGTTGGAATATATTAAGTGTGGCATTTGCTAATCAAGAAAATGTCCAAGTGTTTAGTGAAGATTTTAGAAATAATAAAAAATACTATTACCCGAATTATGAACCGGCATTCATTCCAGCCAGTTCATATCTGTATGGAAAATATAGTGTTGCTAGCCAAACTTTGTTTTATCCTTATAATACAGAAAAATTATCAAAAGTTAAATTTCAAGGCCCAATCCGTCAACTAGTGATACAGGCTAGCGGACTGCAATGGTATAGTTATTTGTTAGAGCATGGCTATGACCAAAATACAGTTGTGAGATTTGTTGATTATAATTTGTTTGCATTAGAATGTATGCAATACCTTATAGTATCTTGGGATGGTACAACTGACTATTTAGAATTAATTCAACTGTATGCTAACACTAGAGCATCGTTGGTCGGAAAGGATGGAGCTGATTGGCTATCTATAACAGATGTTAAACAAGATATCGACATTGATAAATGGTTAGACATACAGCGTACAGTTAAATTTGAATATAGGCATGAAGATATCGTTCTTGATACATCGTTGAACGTTAATAAATGGATTGATAATTTACCTAATACAATTATTCATTTAAGTCATATTTTTAATTATGATCCTGCTTCAACGTTTGTATCACTTAAATATAGAATATACAGTGAACGAATACTTTTAGAAAAATTAAAAAAATATGTACCTGACGCTACTGTTATTATGATAGGTAAAGTATCTGAAAATGTACAGTACCCGACATGGCATATGAATGGTGATCTAAATGGAATTTAAAAAAATTGCTATCACCGGGCATACTAGCGGTATTGGTAAGGGGCTATATAATTATTTTGTAAACAAAGGTTGCACCGTTGACGGGTTCAGTCGATCGAACGGATTTGATATTAGCATCGATGACAATCTTGAAAAAATTGTATATCTTACTAAAGATTGTGACTTGTTTATTAATAATGCGTATGCTGGATATCAACAAGTGAAACTGGCAAAATTATGGCAACAACAGCATTGGGATGACTATCATTTCATTCTTAATGTAAGTTCAGTTGCATCAGAGCCTTTAGCAAATTTATCAGAAGTAATGCCTTGGTTGTTAAAATACGGCGAAGAAAAATATTCACTTAACAAGGTCAACTGGGAAATTAACGATACCGGGTCAGTTTGCAAAAGTATTGTAGCACTGCCGGGTGTGGTTGATACTAATTTTTCTAATCCTTACGATACTGACCTTAACAATGGTGACGAACTTTTTAATTATATAAATCAATCTAACAGTATTATTACAGTAGAAGATTTTGTTAAAACTGTAGATCTTGTATTACAATCAATTAACGGTAGAAATTTTATTTCTAGTTTTACTGTACTAAATGGAGGTTGATTATGATGGTTGATATTAATAAGGAATTGGCAAATAATCAAAATATTAAAAATTGGATTGCTCGGATAAGTTGTCCTAATACTAGTTTAGGTGGAATGCCGGTATGTCCGTTTGCTAACAACAGCGAATTAACCATAGTCGAAACCGACGGTAGCGATATAAATCCTCCTCCTTGGGATTTTGATCTTATTGTATACAATCTTCCAGATCATTACACAGTTGAAGAACTTAGCGATCTAGCCAAAGAATATAACAAGATACATCCAGACATGGTATTTTTACCCGACCATAAAGATAGAAAAACATTTATTAATGGGGTACAAACTAACAATGGCGTGAATAATCTTATTTTGTGTCAATGGAGAGATAATTTAGAAAATGCTAGAAGTAAACTAAAAAACACTAAGTATTACACATACTGGGATGCAGACTATTTGAAAGAGATACTAAATGTATAATATTGAACCAATATTTCCTCAATATATTTTAAATGGGATTCTTCCCGATTGGGAGAAATGTCAAGAAGAATTAATGACTGTGATTGTAGCTGAGACAAATTCTATTTTAGACATACACGATAACCACGTTAGTAATAAATTTATATCTCAAAACATACTTGATAAGTGTCCTTTAACAAAATTGCATATTGAAAGTTTTTTAAAAGAATATTCTAATAATTTAAATATAGAACCTTTAATAATCTCCGATAGTTGGATTACAGAATATTCTAAACAGGATTATATCGTGCCGCATAATCATCTCCCTAAATTTGTATCCGGTGTTGTATTTGTTAAACAAAGCCAAACTGGCGGATACTTTTATTTTGAAAATCCTCTTGAAGATGTAGATAATATCACGCAACATAACAAATACTTAAACAACATTAACCTACATCAGAGAGTACACATGTTTCAACCAACAGAAGGTCAAATTATTATTTTTAAATCATTAATGAGGCACGGAACTACTCCGGTTCTTTCGGATGATACTCGATATTCATTGGCATTTAATGCAAAGTTTTAAATTATGAATCATGCTGTTATTTTTAATATACACACATTTGGTCCTAGAAGACCTGCAGGTGCGTATCGAATAGCATCTTTTTTAAGAGAGCACGACTGGGATATTGAGGTAATTGAATATGCTAATAGATTTTCTATTGAAGAATTACAAGAAGTAGCTAGAAGTAGAATCACTAGTAGCACTGTATTTTTTGGCTTTAGTCCTTTTCTACAAACATGGGAAGATAAATTTAAAAAATTTACAGCCTGGCTTAAAAAAACTTATCCAACTGTTAAATTAATAATAGGTAGTCAAGCTCGTCCTCGAATTGAAGACAGTAACATTGATTATTTTATTACAGGCTACGGCGAAAAAGCTACACTTGCATTATTACAAAGCATTACTGGCAATACCTCAGTACCAGTTGCATTTGATCCTAAATATTTTGGTTCTAAAAAGGTAATAACAGCCAATGACTCGTACCCATCATATCCTATGAACTCTTTAATGATCAAGTATGAGGACCGAGATTATATACAGCCTTGGGAATGGTTAACCATAGAACTTACTAGAGGATGCAAATTTAAATGTTCCTTTTGTAATTTTCCAGTACTAGGAGTAAAAGGTGATTACAGTAGAGATGCAGAAGATTTTGAAATACAACTGAAAGATGCATATGATAGATTTGGAACTAAAAATTATTATATAACAGATGAGACCTTTAATGACTATACAGAAAAAGTTACAAAGTATGCAGATGTAGTAGATCGGTTACCGTGGAAACCCTACTTCACTGCATTTATTAGAGCAGATTTATTAGTATCAAGACGTAATGAATGGGACGAATTAATCCGTATGGGAGTGTTTGGACATTTTTACGGAGTCGAAACAATGAATCATGCTAGTGGTAAAGCCATCGGTAAAGGAATGAGCCCAGATAAACTTATGCCTGGACTAGTTAACGTCAAAGAACATTTTTTAAAACACGGGTCTTACCGCGGAGAAATATCTTTAATTGCCGGCCTACCTCACGAAACACCAGAAACTTTACAAAAAACTTTTAAATGGATTGAAGATAATTGGCAGGGGCAAGCCGCTAATATGTGGCCTTTAGAAATACCTATTAATCCTACTACTGATGCGCTGTCTTTTATGTCAGCAAATTATAAAGATTTTGGCTATAGAGAATCATCTAAACCGTATCCAATATTTAAAGATCCTAATGACCACGAAATCGTTAATAACGAAACAATTCAGCACGGGTTTTCAAATTTAAATTGGGAAAATGATTACATGGATTTTACTGAGGCTTCTAATATTACAACTGCTTGGTATGAAAAAGTAGGTAACAAGGAACTAGATTTAAGATGGAGTCCATTTTCAGTAGGCGATTTTTGGGATAAGAGTATAGATGAGTTTATGCGTATGCACCAGTATGATTTTAATTTGAATGATAATCACATAATTAAGTCTTACATTAATAAAAAATTAAACAGGGATAACAAATGAATATTGTTAATTTATTTCCTCAAGCAGTACTAGAAACACAACTAGAAAATTGGGACCAATGCCGTGAAGAAATTTTTAAACAGGTCGAGTTATCTTCAGGCGATATCGAATTTTCAAACGATATTGTGTTAGCTAGTAATTCATTCATATCAACAAACATATTAAAAAAATGTCCAATAACTACCGCGCAGTTAAATGCAAATTTACAACAGTATGCAGACACAATCGGTGTGGAATCTTTAAAAATTTGTGATAGTTGGGTTAGCAAATATGAATATAACGAATACCTTTCTACGCACAGGCATTCTCCAAAACATGTTTCAGGGGTAATATTTTTAACTGATGGGTTCCAAGGAGGAGATTTTTATTTCGAAAATCCTGTTGTAGATTTGGACCATATTTTGCTTAATGAACACTATGCTAAATTCAATTCATATAATGAACCACTACATGTCATTAAACCAATCATGGGGAAATTAATTATTTTTAGATCCTTGTTAAGTCATGGTACTACTCCATTATCTTCAAATACAATAAGATATTCTTTGGCATTTAATGCAATGGTGGGAAAATGAGTATTTGGACAAACTGGGATCCTCTAAAAGAAGTTATAGTAGGAAATTGTCTTGCAGGTAATACTAAAAGCAAGCTCGATGTAATTTTAGAAGAGACTAAGGAAGATTTAGACAATCTTGAAACCTATCTAACTAAACTAGGTGTGCGAGTGCATCGTCCAATAGTCACTGCATACCTAGCAGATATCGATCTTGGAAATTTTAATGTACACAATGCCACGGCACCGATTGTGCCACGTGATCAATATCTAGTATACGGTAATACTGTTTATCAAACATACACTAGTATGCCTGATAGATATTTGGATAGTGTTAATTACTATCATATTTTTAAAGAACTGTATGACAGAGGTCTTAATTGGATTAGTCAGCCACCCCCTATACTTAAAAATTTAGAAGATAAATGGTGGGCCGATGGTCCTACGATCTATGATGAAAAGTTAAAAGATAATTTACTTTGGCATACAGCAACTATGCTTAAATGCGGTGACAAATTAATTACAAATACTAAAGGCCCTGGTAATGCTAACGGGATAGAATGGATGAAACGTAATCTACCAACAGACACTATTGTAGACGTTGGTAACACTCAGCAAGCAGGTTGGGGGCATATTGATCATGGATTCTTTGTAGTAGACGATGAAACTGTGTTTTGTGTAAACAAGAGATGGGTACCCGAGCCACTGAGAAACTTAAATGTTATAGAGTTAGAATCATTGTTTGAAAAGTTCGATGATACAAAATTCATAACAGATTATACTCAATCCGGTGGTAAGTTTACTGATGCATGGATAGATAAATGGCTTACAGAATGGAAGGGCTACGCACAGGAGGTATTTTTTGATAGCAATGTGCTAGTTGTTGATCCTAAGAACATATTGTTTTCAAATACACAACCTCGTATATTTAAACTAATGGAAAGTATGGGAATCAACTGCCATGTAGTTCCACAGCGCCACGGGTTATTCTGGGAAGCAGGCATTCACTGCCTTACATTAGATTTAGTCCGTGACGGCGAGAGAAGAACGATAATCAGTTAACGCATTAAATAAATTCTGTTCTAGGTTTACAAACCAGCTACTAGGTGCATTAAGCGGCACAATAAACAATAATCCACTTCCGCCTTCGTTCCACAAACCTGCACTTAGTCCATGTTTATAAAGTAATCTTTCAAATATTTCTTCTAACGGTTTGTCCTGCAAGAGCTCAAGATTAAACACTAGCCCGTGATTATTATATCCTTTGATAAGGCCAGCATCGACTAATCTGTTAGCCACAGCTTTAGTGCAGTCTACTAGCCTACTATGATCATCAAATATATGTTCTTTTTCTATCACATCTAAGTACGCTAGAGTACTATAAATTCCACTTAGACTAAAACTATAACTAAATCCATGCGGCCAAAAATTATCTTTCATCTTGTCATAGATTTTTTTGTTTGCTAGGGTAGCACTTAGTGGAAAATATCCTCCTGATAATCCTTTACCCATAGTAAAAACATCTGGCTGGACTACACCTTGCCATCCAAAGAATGTACCCGTCTTCCCACCGCACATTGCGATGTCATCAACAATAAGAACTATATTCTTATCGGTACAAGTCTTACGCAGACTGTCCCAGAAATCTTTACCAGGATTATACAAACCATTTTGCCAACTGGCTGTTTCTATAACTACAGCACATAGGTCATCTGTAATCATATCTAAATTATAGTCACTAACAACACAACGCGGATCTTTGCCAAACATGCTAGTCATATAAGTTGCATCGCTGACGCTAGAACTCATATAAGTACTTCCGTGATAGCTTTTCTTAAAACCAAGAAACTTATTCCTATTGTTATACATCTGTGCTAGGCGTAATGCACCTTCTATTGCATCGCTTCCGCTAAGAGCAAACATAGTACGATAGCCGCCACTCATTGTGTATAATTTTTCACCTAACTTAATCACTGCTTTGTTAGTAGCAAAAAATTCTCCACTAGTAAATGGGTGATGTTCCATTTGCTTGTGTACTGTACTAACTATATCGCTTCTCTGGAATCCAATTGGAAAACACCCGCAACTTCCTAAACTTAAATCCATTAAAACGTTGCCGTCATCTACAAAGCCATACTCGGTGTATTCGGATATAACTCTAAGAGCTTGACGACTATTTTGTGCGTATGGAAAAATTAATTTTGAATCAATCATAACTTAGTGAAAGTGAAATTCTTTTCTTGTTTGCTTGTATGTTTTCAACACTGTGTATCTTACTAACATCTATATAGTGCCATCTATTTGGTTCAATTAATACTGAGTTTACAACTTCAATCCTATCGTATGTAAAAATAGTTTGAGGATATGCAGTCAAATGTTCGTAACCTTTTGCATTTTTATAAAAGTTAGTAGTAGCACCAGCGGTTTCTATTACATAATTATATACATAATTTCGTGCTTCGTCTATATGCGGAGTAACACTAGCACCGCCATGCATTACTTGAATAGTAACTAATACTGGTATAGGTGTAATATTGTTATTAACCCATTCGGTTATCATATCACTTACTGGTAAAAAATCAAAAGTTGCAAGATTTTGAAAATGCTCGTGTGCTGTATTCATAGGAAATCCTAAAGAATCTTCTTTATCAGAATACACGCCTTTAAGTTTTTCCAGTAGTTTTTCATTGACTGCATTTAATTGTAAAGAAGGATCTGTTGTAACTTTTCCTGCAATATATTTAAATACTTCTTCAGAAGTATGATGATTATCGATAGGATTTTCTATTAGTCGATATATTTCTGCTACTATATCGTCTGAAAGTTTTGGTAAGTGGTCTTCGTATCTAAAATTCATTTTGTGAAATATCCGTTTAATACAATGTTTTTATTAGTTTTAAAACTATCCATTTTGGAAATTTGAATATTTTGCCAGCTATTTGATATTTCCTTTCCGTTTAAATGTTTACGAGCAGTATCTTTATCAATAAAGCCCATGCCAGCTAACACTTGATTCCATGCCTGATATCCTATGCTATTTGCAGTATTAGGTACATCGTCTTTGTTAAGCAAACGATACTTTGAAATATTAATAATATTTTTAACAAAATCTGTGGCGATATCATTGTTAGAAACATATTCCCAAAATAACGAATCTGTTTTGCCGCCCTGGTAATGTAAGATAATATAATCTTTTATTTCATCATATAGCTCACGTATTTCTTTATTATATTTGTCTTGCTCATTATTAGCAAAACATTCAACAAATTTTTTAATCTGGATAATAGTTGCGTGTATACTTGTTGCTTCTAAAGGTTCTATAAATGCACTAGCAAGACCTAAACTTAAACAATTTTTAGTCCAGGCATTATCTAATCTGCCAGCTTCAAATTTAATTTGTTTGATAGGATCAATTTTACGATTTAGTTTAGTTTCAAGTTCTTGGTGTGCTTGATCAAAAGATAAAAATTGATCACAAAATACATAACCGCATCCAAACCTATGTGCTGTTGGGATTTCCCAAACCCATCCGCTACTCATTGTGTAGGAACGAGAGAATGGTTCAGGCCAAACTGGAGGTTCATATGGCAATAGAAATGGCAACGCAGAATTCATTAGTAGGTGTTTTTTATAACTGACCCACTTTGCACCGACTGCGTTCATTAATACTCGATTAAATCCGGAACAATCAATAAAAAAATCTCCGTCGATAGTTATATCGTTAGATAACTTTAATGAAGATATGTTTCCTGTTGGGTCGAGATTTACACTTGATACTGTGGAGTCAACAACAGCGCCTCCCATTGCAAGTACTTTCTTTTTAAAAAAATTACCTACTTTATGTCCGTTGAAATGATAGCTGATTCCCGGCGTGTCTGCAATGCCGGTTTCATCTTGTTTTAATACAGAACGTTGGTTGTTGATAAACATTCCTAAAGGCGTAATTTTATGTATGGGTTCACCTTGTAATATCTGCCAAGCTAACCTATCACTAACGTCGCTATTGTAGGATGCATTTAGATCTAACGGATTAAAATAATGTGTGCCGTTTGGAATCCAGTTTTCATGTTTAAAACCTAATTTAAAAGTTGCCTCAGTTTCAATCATAAATTCTTTAAAATCAATATCGATATCTTTATTATTAATAAATCCACCAAGTATATGTGTACCGCCTTCTCCTACGCCGATGATTCCTAAGTCACTACTTTCTATAACTGTGATATTATAATTTGGATTCTTTTTTAAAATATAAAAGGCAGCTAACCAACCTGCTGTACCTCCTCCTACAATTATTATGTTATCGTTTGACATTAGGTAACCACCAATCTGATTGTTTTTCAATACAATCATCTAACGATTTATAATCTAAAGACTTTGTTAAAATTTTATTATACCAGGAATTATATCTCGATTGCATTCCATCGGATATTTTGATATTATCATAATTGAATTTATTTAATCCTGCTAATACTTGATTCCACGCTCTGTAACTTAAATTATTAAGTTTATTAGGAATATCATCTGCTGTTAAAAATCTATGTTGTGCAATTTCTAAAATGTTGTTAACTTTATCGGTAGCAATATTTGAATTACAATATTTCCAAAAATCAGAATTGTTCTTATTTCCAAGGTAGTGTAATACAATAAAATCTTTAATTTCATCGTATAATTCTATAATGTTTTTATTATATAAATTCGAGTTTGTGTTACCTTGAATTATCATTTTACCCAGCTCATCAATTTGAATTTTAGTTGCATGAATACTTGTAGCCTCAAGTGGTTCAACAAATGCACTGGCTAGTCCTAACGCAACACAATTCTTATTCCAAATTTTTTCCAATCTGCCAGCTTCAAATTTAATTGTTCTAATTGGATTAATTTTTCCGTAATACTTATAAGTATCTTCTAATTCCTTAACAGCATTTTCATACGAGATAAATTTATCCGAGTATACATATCCCATGCCTTGACGGTATCGTGTCGGAATATTCCATGTCCAACCTGAACTCAATGCAGATGCTTTTGTTAACGGAATCACATCATGCCAATCTAGACTAAATGGAATGGCAGTGTTTACTAATAAGCTATCTGCATACGATATCCATTTAGTTTCTAATGCAGACATTAAGATTTTTTGAAAACCTGTGCAATCTATAAACAAATCTGCTGTTTCAAATTGTCCGTTGTCTAATCTAAGTTTTTCAATTTGCCCATTAGTATCTAATATTACTTCTGTAACTACTGAATCTATAATATTAACAACATCGGAGCATTTATTTTTAAAAAATAATCCTACTTTTCTGCCATCAAAATGAAAACTCCAATCACTAGTATCCCAGATCCCAGTTTCGTCCGATTTAATAGGAACTACCCTATGTTCTATAAGAATTCCTAATTCCGAAACTAAATGTAACGGTTTTTTGTTTAACATTAATAAAGGTAAGAAATCCTCATTTTCGCAATTAGGCAATAAGTCTAACGGCAGGTAATATGTAGAAGGCCATCCTATATGCTGTACTCCTAACTTAGGAGTAGCATCAGTAGCTTCCATAAATTCTCTAGTATCTGAAAATCCAAATTCATTCAAAGTGTTTATTATTGTGCCCAGCACATGCGTACTACCTTCTCCTACACCGATTATATCAATTTTACTAGATTCAATTACGGTAACATTTTGTTTGTAAATCTTACTCAGCATAAAGGCAGCTAACCAACCAGCAGTACCTCCGCCTACAATTACTATATTCATAGTATTTTCCTCAAGTACGTACTGATAGGATAATCACCAGTACACCCAATATTAAACGCAACAACATAACGATTCTCAGTCGTATGATTTGTTTCTGTAAAATGTCGTAGCCATCCGGGGAAAATTATAATATCTCCAGTCTCAACATCAACTATTTCTTGAATACCACCATTTATATCATTAGGGCCAGTCCAGTTATGAGGTTGAGTTCCAACTACTAAATTGTTTGGGTTTTCAAATATTATATTGCCCATACCGTTCTCTAATTTAAGATACAATACCCCTACTAATGGGTAAGGTGAATGATTATGAGGTTGAGTACTGATTCCCCCAGGTAAAGTTTCGTTGAGCCACATCTCGCTTATAAATGGTTTTAATTCAGGGTAGTAGTTAAATTCCTTCCAACAATTATTGACTATACTGTTGATATCTTTTACAATATTTGCTAATAACGGTATGTGATGTAATTGGTTGTTTGTATTAAATGTTGAAACAGTTCCAGGGCCAAGATCCCTGTGTTTTGCTTCTTTGGAGGCAAGCTCTTCTTTTACCAAAGGTAATAAATCTTGAAGAATTGCATCAACTCCTATAAGTTTAGTTCTATAGATTTTTATAGGGAATAAGTCTGTAAACATGTTTTTATTTAGTGCAGGATTTTAATCTATAAATAAAATATGAAACGAATATCTAAAAGTGATTTTGAATACAGTGCTGAATTTGCTCAAGCATACACAGAATATAATTTTGGTGAGAGTTACCAATTTTTTGTAGACTCCTTATTAGAGCATCATGATTTAAAATCAGGTAGTTTAGTTGATTTATGTTGTGGCACTGGAGAAATTACATCGTTATTAAAACATCAACTACCTAATCTTACAATAACAGGATATGATAGTTCTCCTGGTATGATCGCACAAGCGTTGAAGAATGGAGCCAATGTAAAATATATATGTGACAATATTGAAAATATTAACGACAAATTTGATATAATTATTAGCAACAATGCTTATCATCATTTTGATGATATTGATAAATTTTGGAATACAGTTTCTCGATTAAGTAACCCAACATCAAAAATATTTGTGTCGGATATTGTTCGTCCTACAATAGAGGATGATGTTGAAAGAATTGTTTCGGAAGTGTTAGGCAGTAACACTGAAATAGGATACGTTTTTTCTTTATCTCTAAAAGCATCCTATACTAAAGATGAACTACAAGAGCATATTAAGGGCAATTTTAATTTAAAAATTATTCAAACACCGATTGAAGGATTAGAAATTTTCTGTATCCATAACTAATTTATAAATGTCCGGAAGTGGATTACCCGGCCATTCGATGTAGTCTTTGAATGCACGTTCAACTAATAGTTTCATATCTAGCATACCATTAACTTCGAGATCATCTACAACTTTTGCTCTTTTAGGATTTAATATAGGTCTATAAAAATCCATAGCTATTGGCTGTTCTGAGTAATCGCTCGAACTATAAAAGGCATAAGCGTGGATCTTATTATTCTTATCAGTGTAAAAATATTTAGGATAGAAGCTAGGCTTATATATTTTTTCAGTTTTTAAATCTCTAGTAATCTGTGTTAATTGCTCTATATAGTTATCTGGTAATTCTGATTCGCAAGTGTTGTCATACCACTTAAATGCAATTTGTCTAGTATGCGGATTTACTTCAAGCAACTCAGGAGCCCAATCATATCCTATTAATTTAAAAACATATCTTTTTTCTCTTTCAAAACTGCTTGTAATTAAGTCTTGGGAGTATCTTAGATTAGTAACATTAAAATCCATCACTGCTACATTATCTTTTATAATTAAATCAAATACTCCGTGATTAGTAACTGTCAAGATGATCAACCCCTAGAGTCTTGCGAAATTCTTTTGTAAATTTTCCGTCAATACGCAAACTATAACTCTGTTCCATAATGCGTTCGCCACCATGCCAGTCCTGATCATTCCACCAAGCGGCACGAGTGTTTAAGTATGTCTTGTTCTTAGTCTCTGGATCCCACAAGTAGAATGCTTTCTTTGTGTTAGGACGAATGTGTATAAACTCATTGCGATGAGGGAACGTTTGATTCATACCGTTCTTAGCATCTAAGTCTCTATGTTCGAACGGAATACCATCTGCTTCGCAGTGAAAGAATATAACACGGCCAATGTCTTCGAACACAGTGCCTACTAGACCTTCGACCCACTTAACTACATTAGGAAAGTATTCTGCTTCTGGTGTTAGTTTTCGTGATGCAGTGCGATCATCCCACGAGCCCTCTTCCCACAAATAATAATAGATGTAAGGATCGTAAGCACCCATTGCCATTTTTAAATAACGTGTAAACTTATTACGTTGTTGAAAATCTTTGAAGTTGCTAGGCATTAAATCCATGCCATTTAATTTTATAGGATCGCTATCGGGCAATGCTAGAAATTCTTCTATAGCTTGATAGATAGGTTTCCAGCTTACCCGATAACTCATTTGATCAAATGTAAATCCAGGAGCCATCCAAGTTCCTTCTTTGGCAAATTCTCGTGCTAGAGCAAATCCCTTGTATATTTCAGGTTGAAGGTTATCGAATGTTTTCATGTCTAAATATGAATCCATACTATAATAGGGTTTGCCGTTTATTCCAATGAGCATAATTTTAAAAGATAATTAGTTATATGAGCTACGAATACTATTACAACAATGTTCCCGGTGAAGGTCTGTCTCGTAACAATCTTATTTACACTAGTTTGATCAGCACTGATAAAAAAGTCTTTGTACAGTGGTATCAAAATGACACAGAATATCATCAAGGCAAAAACCAAGTAGTCGACCCTGCCAAAATGGAAGAAAAGTGGCTACGTGAAGTTAACTATCTAACTCAAATGCGTAACGCATATCCAGACTTAATTCCAAAAATTATTAAGATTGACCTTGATGCTCGCAAGTTATTTTTAGAAATTGACGGGCCTGACTTTTGGGAACGGGCAGGATGCAATATGGATAACTACGATTCAGTTGTGCCGGATTGGCAAGACCAAATGATCAACATTATTAAAGCTCATAAGAGTTTAGGGTTTCACAAGTATAGCATGCATCCTAGTAGTTATTTTGTTGTCAATGGAAAATTAAAAAGCATTAATTATTTTTTTACCTACAGAGATAACGAGCCTAATATAAGCATAGCAGATGTGGAAAGTCACATACACCATAACAGACAAAAAGAAATACGTAAACATACAGAATCATTAGGCATAGATTGGAATGAACCACAATCTTGGGATACTATGGATAAATTATGTTGGGCCAGTTTTAGTACAAATTATCCAAAAGATTTTATAGAGCGTGTCAAATGTATAGAATAACACCGTGGTCTCCTGATCTAAATTTAGATGAGTTTTACGCTGAGGCTACTCGCAAGGGGTTTGTTAATAATGCAAATCAACAGGCTATGGTTGATTGTTTTAAAAATGAAAAAGAATGGGGCATGTGGATTCTTTACTACAACAACATAGCCGTAGGGAGTGTTGGCGCACATAGTATAGAAGAAGGCTATCGCATTTGTGCTAGAACTTGTGTCTTATCTAATCTACTTCCGTTAAATACACTACGCACTAGAAATCAAATAGTTACACATCAACATATTACAGCGCAATATCTTATGCCAACATGCATTGAATGGGTAGCTGGAAGAGGAGATATGTACATTACTAGCCATGCTGGAAAAATTGGTAATCAACGATTGGTTCATAATGTGTGGGGTCCTAGTTTAGAAAAAACAGGCGTACTATCAAGATCGTTTGAAAAGAATTATAGAGGACATTTACAAACATTTTGGAAATTGAACGTAGATGTATTTTTACAGCAATTAAAGGAAAATAAAAAATGGGTGGATTAGGGGAAACAACATCAGTATGCGAGCATTGTTTTAGACATGTTCCAGCTATGGTAGTAGAAAAAAATGGAAGCATCTGGATTGAAAAAACTTGCCCGGAACATGGCTTTTCGTCATACATGATAGAACGTGATGCAGAATTTTACCATGACCTTAAATATGATTTATCTAACCCAGAGTACAGAGCGCCGGATGGGTGCATGGTTGAAATCACTGATCGTTGTAATTTAAAATGTCCGCATTGTTATCATGAGCCAGATAATAAGGTAACTGACAAACCTATCGATCTTATACTTGCTCAAATTAATTCATTTCCTACTGATATCGGCGCTGTAATACTCGCAGGGGCTGAACCTACACTTCGGAAAGATTTGCATATTTTACTTCCTGAAATAAGAAAACTTCTTGACAGCACTGGTAAATCACATCAACATATATCTATGATTAGTAATGGTGTTAAATTTTCTGATTTAGATTTTACATCTAGTATTACAGAAGCTGGCCTAGATTATCCAGCAATAGGTTTAAATCATCATACCTATCAAGGAATGAAGGTACATAAAAAACAATTACAAGGGATTAAAAATTTAGTTGCAGTAGGTAGCCCTATGTATTACATAGGTTATACATTGGAAGATGTAAATCATTTCTCTGATGCCTTAGAGGAAATACAAAATTTTGGTAGCGATGCACTACAATATCGAATACGAGCAGGAAGTGAGATTGGTAGGAATCCAGACGAACCAAGATGGTTTTTAAGTGACCATGTGAAATTAGTAAAAGAGTATGTTGATAAAAAAGGGTGGAGTTGGGAGAAAATTCCTGGAGATGATAATATCTATCATTACATGGTTAAAATTAATGGGCTAACACATCGACTTATTCAATGGTGTGATGTTAAATCTATTGATCTAAATGAATTAAGAACAGGCCCTTGGTGTGATTTTGTTCCAGGGAAACCTATTAGTAATTTTTTACATCAGGTAATTTTAAGAGACGCTTATGTAAATAAAGGTCTGCCATTATGGGATACTGTTCCAGAAAAATATAAATTTAGATCAAGGTCGGATATTATTGCAAATCCCTAAGTATTAAATTTGCCAAGGCAACGTGAGCATCTATGCCGTAATGATAGTGAGGCAATTGTTTAAACCCGTTGGCCTTGCACCAATCTAAATAATTTCCGTAGCCTTCAAATTTAAACACATTATCTACATTAGGAATGTTCTCAGGAAATAATGGTATATGTCTGTAAGTTACTGCATGATTTGAACAGATGTTATCTACGCAAAACATAAGTTCTTCAAGATTGTTCCTCGGGTGTAAATTTGTTATATAAGCATCATTAATTGGGCTAGTGAATACACTATTCCATTGTACGCCTAACTGTAAAAAGTTATCACTGTCACATCCTAGGCCGCCCGGCGGATAATACATTTCCGATCTATCAGTACTGGTATAACTAAACAGCACTAGACTATGTGGATGTGTTTGCACTGCTTGAATAAGAAGTCTAAGACTTCGCGGATTACTTCCGCCACTCATAGCGTAGTTATAGCAAGGAACATTTAAATGTTCTGCTACAAGTTTTGGAAATGCCAGCTCTTTACCAGAAGCATCTGCTTGCTCAATAGTAATGCTACCAGACAAGTAATCTTCTAAACTGTATTTGTTTGCTAACTCACACCCTGCTACGTGACTATCGCCAAATGCTAAAACGGATTCGAAATGTTTCATGTAGTTTGTATATGCTTAAATATATGCTATGTTCAACGTGATACTATTTACCGACGCCCCTTATCCTCATCATAAAATTAGAGGGTATGGAGTACACCGAATAGCTAGTCAGATTAGAGCCAATGGTTATACTTGTCTAGTAGTAGATTTTAGCTCAGTATTAACTTTTGACAAGTATAAAGAAATTATAGATAACAGTGTTGGCCCTGATACTTACATGATTGGATTTAGTACCACATGGCTTCCTTATCGTTGGCCAGAAAAGCCTGGTGAATACACTAATCAAATTCCAGGGCATCATATAGGTAAACAACATGAGCTTAGTAGTTACAAAGAAGAAACACTTGATTGGAGAAAAGAAAATCTTGTGGTTAAGTTTGGTCAAAATAAAATAGATGAATGGTTATTATATCCTAAGTCTATTAATCCAAAAATTAAAATCGTCCTAGGTGGTGCCAAAGCAGATTTTTATATGGACTTGAAAAATGTAGATCATGTTATATTTGGTATTGCCGAAACTATGACAATTGAATTATTAGATAAGCTAAGTGGTAAAACAAAACGTATTTTTAACAAGTTTATAGATCATGATCGTAAAGCTCACGCACCTAGCTGGGATTTTCGAGAAAGTAGTACAAGCTATACTGAACTTGATTTTATTCAACCCCAAGAAACTCTTAATTTAGAAGTAGGTCGGGGTTGTAGATTTAAATGTGCATTTTGCAATTTTCCTTTGATAGGGCAAAAAAATGTTAATGATTATCTTAAATATCCTAATCAAATTCGAGATGAGTTGTTAGAAAATTATGAACGTTGGGGTACTACAAAATATTTTATTGTAGATGACACATTTAACGATAGCACGGAAAAATTAGAAATGATGGTTAAGGTTATGAGAGATCTTCCATTTAAAATTAAATTCTGGTGTTATACACGTATCGATTTATTAGCCACCCATCCCGAGCAAATTGAACTAATGAAAGAACTAGGTGTGGCAGAAACATTCTTTGGTCTTGAAACATTTAATGATAAGAGTAGTAAGACCATTGGTAAGGGAATGCCTAACAGCAGGCGCAAAGATACTTTATATAAAGCAAAAGAAATATGGGGTGATCGAGTATGGCTCGAAGGTGGATTCATGATCGGGTTGCCTTACGAAACACAAGCCAGTTGGCGAGAAACTGTTGAATGGTTAAAACAAAAAGACTGTCCTTTGGATATTAGTACATGCTACCCTCTTAACATAGTTAAAAAAACAGAACGTAATAAATGGTTTCCAACTAGTTGGTTTGATAACCATTATGAAAATTTTGGATATCATTTCCCTAATGAAGGTATCGAAGGATGGTTGTATTGGGAAAAAGATGATGGTACTGATATTTGTAATTTTAATCAAGCACAACAGATAGCCGATGCTAGTACTAAAGAACTTGCACCTTATCAACGTATGCGTAGGGGTGATTTTTATAAAAGTAGTTTTCAGCATCCTATATTAGGTGACCGAGAACGTACTATAGATATGACTCCTCAAGAGTATTCGAATACAATAGCTAATATTAATTTTGAAGAACTATTTTTTGAACATACTAATAGAGATTATTTTATTCCGTTACTAAATTTTTTAAGGAAAAAACATGTTTGATGTAATTCTATTTACAGATACTGCTGAGTTCGCTACTAAAACTAGAGGATACGGAACTCATCGATTAGCTAGTCACATACGTAGTAACGGCTACAGTTGTATTGTTATTGATTTCTTTTCTTCTATTGATTATAATCTATATAAACAAATACTCGATTTAACTGTTGGCCCTAACACATTAGTAGTTGGGTATTCAACAACATGGCTTCCTTATAAAATTCCAGGATTACCTTTACAAACTACAGATCCGGGAAGATCGTATAGAAGAGAATCAGATCCAGAACAATTTGATAAATTAGAAAATTCTAATTTAAAAGGAACACTTGCGACTGCTTTTGCAGGAGGTACATCTGACGAGTGGTTGCAGTATCCAAAAACTATTAATCCTAAACTTAAGACTGTATTAGGTGGTACGGCAATTTATATGTATATGGATATAAAAACTGTTGATTACTATATAATAGGCCTCGGCGAAACTATGATTATCGACTTATTAAATTCATTAAGTAATCGAGGAAAAAAACGTATTTTTAATACCATATTAGATTATGATAGTAAAGCTCAAGCACCTGTATGGGATTTTCGTGAAAGTAAAACACAATATACAGACTATGATTTTATAACAAGCCAAGAAACATTAAGTCTTGAAATTGGTCGCGGATGCAGATTCAAATGCACCTATTGTTCCTATCCCCTCATTGGTCAGAAAAACGTAAATGATTTTTTAAAGTATGAAAATATTATTAGAGAAGAATTATTAGAAAATTATAATAAATGGGGAATTACTAGATATTATTTTATGGACGACACGTTCAATGATGAAACTGAAAAGTTGGAAATGATGTTACGTGTTACTCGTAGTTTGCCATTTAAAATTAGTTTTTGGTGCTACTTACGTTTAGATTTACTAGCTATTCATCCTGAACAAATTCCTATGTTAAAAGAATTAGGTCTAGCTCAATGCTACTTTGGTATAGAAACGTTCCATCCGGAGGCGAGTAAAGCTATAGGTAAGGGTATGAATCCTGAAAAAAGAAAAAAAGCTCTAAGGATGTGTAAAGATATTTGGGGAGATTCAGTTAATATTCAAAGTGGGTTTATGGTAGGCTTACCTTTTGAAGGATCTGATTCTATTCGAGAAACTGCATTGTATCTTGCTGATCCTAATTGCCCTATTGATATTCCTTGGATTTTTCCGCTCACTGTAGTAGGAGGAGATCATCCTATTTCAAAATATATGTATAAAAGCGAGTTTGATAAAAATTATGCCAAATATGGATATTACTATCCTAATAAAGAAAGATTTTGGGAATGGTATAAAAAAGATAACACTGATATAGATAATTTTGAAACAGCTGATACAGTTGCTAGAGAGAATGATAACCTTGTCAAGTCAAGAAGAAAATTGTATAAAGGCGATTTTTATAAAGCATCATTACTACATCCTATTCTATCAAATAGAGAATTAACTTTAAAAATGACAGATGCCGAATATGAAAATTTAATTAAATCAATTAATTTTTCTGAATTATTTTATCAAACGGTTATGAATGATTATTTTAACCCGTTAATTAAAAAACTTAAGGACCAGTAAACGCCACCCATAAACTACCGTTAAATCCATAGAAGTGATTTTGTTGTTGATCAAAAATAATCATACCCTTAACAGGATTGCTTGGATAAGATGATGTGTTATATAGTCCCGTTTGTATTACAGGAGCACTTAAAACTCCTCTTGAACTTATAAGTACGGCTGCAGTTCCGCCTGGTAAATCTGGATTAGTTACAGATATAGCAAAACCGCCATATACTTTACCTGATGTAACTGTAGTAGATGGATCAACAAATAAACCAAATGCACCTATTCCTAGATAGTTAGAACCGTCATAGACTAAACCTTCACTGAATGATCCAAAATCTCCAGGGTGTACTACTGCTGGGGAAGCTAACGTTCCTCTTGAGATCCTTGTAGATATTCCAGAAACTGCTGTGCCGTCAGTTAGTCCTGTAAATAATGCAAAATTTCTATCGGCAGTTCCTACGATTGTAGTCGGGTTAGAGGCAGTTCCAATAGGTAAACTTGCTGATGTGAAATAATTAGAAACAGCAGGTATTGTCGATGTAATATAACCTGTAGCACTGATATTAATTAAACTATTAATATTAACGGCACCTGATGAAGTAATAGTTCCTGTAATGTTAATATTACCAGCACCGGAAATATTGTGGTTATTTAATGATAAATTTCCGCCTAGTCCGCTAGTAGCTACTAGAGTTGTTCCACTAATTGGTCCAGTAATATTAATGCTACCAGTTCCACCTATTGCTTGACTGTTCAATAGCAAATCTCCTCCCAGACCAGTTGTAGCAATAATCGTGCCGCCTTGTAGTATAGCAGACGCTGTAATATTACCCTGGTTAGAAATATTACCAGTGCCTGTAATGTTATATCCGTTTAATGCCAGATTTGCACCTAGACCAGTTGTAGCAGTAATAGTTCCACTAGTTGAAATATTACCCGTATTGGAAATATTACCAGTGCCTGTAATGTTATATCCGTTTAATGCCAGATTTGCACCTAGACCAGTTGAAGCATTTAAAGTTGTAATACTTAATGCACCACCCGAGATAGTACCAACTCCAGCTGATAGTGAAGTTCCAGTAATAGCACCGGATATGTTAATACTACCGGTTCCAGTAATTCCGTAACTGTTTAAAGGTAGATTACCACCCAGTCCTGTAGTTGCTGTGATAGTACCAGTAGCTGATTGATTACCAGTTGTGCTGATATTGCCAGTAGTGTTAATACTACCGTATCCTGTTATATTGAATGTGTTCAGTATTAAGTTAGCACCTAACCCGGTTGTAGAAGTTATAGTTCCTGTGGTGCTGATATTGCCAGTATTAACAATATTGCCAGTATTAGAAATACTGCCGGTTCCAGAAATGCTATGACCATTTAATCCTAAATCGCCGCCTAATGCTGGACTGTGATCTTGTTGAATAGAAGTGATACCGATAGTTGCTACTTGTACATTTGCACTGATAGTACCAGCTGTAGGATTATATGTAAATGTAATATTTGAATCAGGCCCACCTGCACTGAATGTTACACTATTAGGAGCACCTGTTGTAAATGTCTGTATTGCAGTTCCAGCTTGTGCATTTGCTAGACTAGATGCTAGGGTAATTTGATTAGATCCTGCATTTGGATTTACTACATAATATGTTCCTGGAGCTAGTCCGTATGCTGATCCGCCTGCACCTGTAACAATAAATGGCTCTAGTGCTACTAATCCTGTGCTTGAACTAAGGGTAACTAAGTTTGGAGATGTTAGACCTGTTACAGTTCCGGTTACTGCCGGGCTACCTGTTGCTGTAAACATTGCGGCAGCCGCTGCCTGTGCCCTAGGTATAGTAAAATATTGGCGTGTTGTGCCTTCGGAAACTACATCTGTACTAAGATTCAATCCTGAACCTGATACAACTAGCTGTGTACCATTCCAACTAAGTCCAGCGCCAGCTGAACTAGCAAGAATATTATTACCCCCAGCTGTGTGTCCGTCGCCAACATAAAGTTTATTACTGTCTGTAGTGTATAGTAATTCACCTACAGCAGGTACTATGTTTGTTCGTTGACTTTCAATTCCGCGTCTAATTTGTAGCGACATGTGCTATCTCCAGTATTTCGTAATCATGAGAATGATCGTTATAGTGTATTTATTAAAATACACATAATTGGTTATAGCTATTTTTAGTCAAAAAAATAGGGCCCTAAGGCCCTATTTTAGTAGCAGATTATTAGTCTGCTTTGGTGAAATTACCGTTTCTAAACCCTACTTCACCACCTTCTTCTTTAATACGCTTTACAACGTCTTCAAAAAGTATAGGAGCAAAGTCTGTTTGTTCAACGCAAACGCAATGATATCGAAGATCGAACTCATCACTGTACAGGATTTCACCTGTACGTGCGTCAACTCCCCGGGCTTTACGAACTCGATTTGCATGGGTATGTCCGTGTATGTTAACACCAAAACGACCCAGCGAGTCTGCGTGAAGCGGTATATGGCTAAGGATCATACCATCCATAACGTGATAGGCTCTAAGTTCCCTAAAGTATTGTCTATACTCTACATCAGGAAAAATATCGTGGTTACCACGAATTAAAACCTTGTCGCCGTTAAGTCTAGCAAGAGTTGGCAGTGCTCTACGATTGATGACAACATCGCCCAAGTGATAGACCTTGTCAGTGGGCTTTACCCGCTCGTTCCACGCCTTAACCATTGCTTCGTCCATTTCCTCGGGAGTATCCCAAGGACGAAGTTTTGTAACACCGTCGTTACGTGTAAAGTGACATACGCCCTTGTGTCCAAAGTGCGTGTCACTAACTAGAAAAACACTAGGCATACATCCTCCTTTCTTTAATTAGTTATTATACTACACATTCCAGATTTCGTCAAATCCTTCTTCTTCAGTTGGCATTTCAAAACTAGCCAGCATTCCTTCTATGACTGCATCTGGTATTTCTTTGCCAGGACGACTATCTAAACGACGCTTCAATTCAATTCTGTTTGGTGTTTGAAATACTACTGCAATATGCTCATAGTCAGGTAACATATTAAACTTACGAGTACGGCTTTTTACAGTAGTTGAAGTCTGATCCCAAATTATGTCCTTGCCTGCTTCTCGTGCTAAGACAACTTCCGCGGCCATCATTTCAACAGCCTTAGGCATGATGTCCGTAAACACTTCTGAGTAGGTCTTACCAGTTTCGTGTGCATACGCATCTACAAATTTATCTGTGGATATGTATGTACAATCTTTGGCCCATAGTTGATTGTTAGCCCATGTACTTTTACCAGCGCACGGAACTCCAATTAATTGATAACACTTAGGCATTAATGAACTGCTTCCTTTACATCTACTTCACATTCAATTACCCAGTTATTAAACTGAGTAAACTTGTCAACTTCAATTCCTAGCCCAACTGCTTCGTTTACAAAATGCTGTAACAGCGTATTGTACAAATGATCGGGCATGGTGTCTTTATCAAATTTAATTTTCATTTACGTCTTTCAGCGACAATTTGGCAATCAATACACATAGTACAACCTTGTACTGCCTGTTGACGAGCTAGGGGAATATCTTCTCCGCACTCGATACATTCAGACAAACTTGGACCCTTTGGGATCTTACTACGTATTCTTGCAACTGCATCAGCATTTGAAGTAATTGACAATAATTGAGCTTGATCTGATTCCTCTAGATTGTCGCCCTGTATGCTTTCGTATTCTTTAATCATATTAATCCTACCATCCTAAAATATTCCTCGTGAGGGACATAAAAATCCGTACGGGGATCCCAGTACTTACCTTCTTTTGGATCATAATACAAGATACGACCATTAAAATGGAACGGGCCTTCTAAACCCTTACGAGGTTCAAAACCCTGCATAATGTCTTTAGAATCTCCCAAAATACGAAAACTCATTCTTCGCTCCTGTTTTGTTTGTATGCATATATTATACTATCAAAAAAAGATCCTGTCAACCAGGGGGAAATGTTGGAGCACTGGGTAGGATTTGAACCTACGGCTTTACGGATTTGCAATCCGGTGCATTGGGCCACTCTGCCACCAGTGCGTATTTGGTAGGACGTGACGGGTTCGAACCGCCGACATTCACGGTGTAAACGTGACGCTCTACCAACTGAGCTAACGTCCTATCGAAAGTTTGCGCCACGATCAACCATGTTGCGTGGCTCTGGAAATTTAATTCGTTTAATATACTCTTCACCGATTTTACCTTCTTGTACTTCAAGAAGTGCCGTCACTGTAGTGTGAACGTGTTCATGCTTTAAACTATGTTTGTTATTACGAGCAAGTTCTCTAGCACGATTAGCGGCTATAATAACAAGATTAAATCGATTACCACCTACATTTTCAACACACTTTTGAGTGTCAATAAAAGTTCCGCGGCTAACATATTGTGGCATATTATTTCCTTAAAATTGTATTATACAACCTATTGATCAGCAAGTCAACTCAATTGGTTGCGGGACCTGGAATCGAACCAGGGACTGGAGCTTATGAGACTCCTGAGATGCCGCTTCTCCATCCCGCGTCAGTAATAAATAACATCTGCCGCCAATATATAGCGATACTGCTCGCTTTGCACTATACCAGGACGATGCCACGTTTCACTTGGATATATGTTCCAAGTAAACTTGTTTGGTTCTACGAAAAACTTGCCGTCACCGTCTGGACCACTTGGTGCCATTTCAGTTCCGCAAGTTGATAAATCTGTTACATCATCTGGAATATGCAAGTATAGTATTCCACTCAGTCCTTTCCCTTCACCGTATTTGGCATGATGATGCCAATACATATCTCTATCTTCCACAGTACTTAGATTTGTTTTGAAACTCCAAGCAGTCATTCCTGACACTCGTGCTTCTTGACCTAGGTAAAAAAATACGCTGGTTAAAAATGTCATACGATACTTTAACCAGCATGCTTCGCTACGTTTGAACACATTTTCCTGTGTTTGATAGGGAGGACTGTTCTTAAAGTAATTACCGCTAGCTATAATACCATCTATTGCACTAATAGCTTCATCTTTATCTGAATCGGTAATTACTGAACTGTAGTCGTAACTTTTAACTAACATTAACCTGTACGATGAATTAAATGAAAGCCAAATTGGGTTTGGACTGGTTGGCTAATTTGGCCAACTGGGGTTGCTTGAGTAGCATCTTCAAATGGCTTAACCATCATACCTGGACCAAAATCACCCAAATCACCGCCACGTGCCTTACTCGGGCACTTGCTGTGTTGCTGTGCCAATTGTCCAAAATTCAATGCGTTTGCTTCTTTAAGAATAGACTCTGCTTGTTCTTTTGTATCTACTAAAATATGACTAGCTTTCATTTTTGTTTTCCTTTTTGAAATTGGTCGGAGTACAAGGATTCGAACCTTGGACCCCCTGGTCCCAAACCAGGTGCGCTACCAGACTGCGCTACACTCCGATTGAATTTTTGGAGCGGGACAGGAGAATCGAACTCCTAACCGAAGATTGGAAATCTGCTGTTTTACCATTAAACTAGTCCCGCACACTTTATAGGTGCTCTCTGTGACGCTTGAATTCGCGGTAGCCCCTCTCTTCCTGGCCGGTCCTTGTACATGGTCGACATTGACAAGTATTTCGGTGTTCCAGTGTAGCTACTCAGAAAGCATTTATAAAGTGTCTAGCTACTATCTCCCGATAACCCTAGACT